>ERZ825896.743-NODE-743-length-40053-cov-4.205485_pt1 | contig 40053 bp, 30 predicted proteins | sample MGYA00519858_ERZ825896 | MGnify/ENA primary metagenome ERZ825896 (study PRJEB31778, sample SAMEA3449214) | human gut metagenome | biome: human gut; feature: human-associated habitat; material: faeces | place: United Kingdom | collected 2010/2012 ... | reverse complement strand
TATCGTTTCACCGGGAAAAATACGTGGCGGCGGGCGGCCCGGACGGCGGGGACGGCGGCCGCGGCGGCAACATCGTGTTTGTCGCGCAGGATGGCGCCAATACGCTGTCCGATTTCCGCTATCGCCGTAAATTTGCGGCGGAAAGCGGGCTGAACGGCGGGGCGAAGCGCTGTTCCGGCCGTTCGGGTGCGGACTGTGTAATCCCGGTGCCGCGCGGGACGTTAATTTATGACAATGCAACCGGCCGGCTGATGGCCGATATGTCGTCGGATGAGCCGTTTGTCGCCGCCAAAGGCGGCCGCGGCGGCTGGGGCAACAGTCATTTTGCCACCGCCACCCGTCAGGTGCCGCGGTTTGCCAAGCCGGGCACGCCGGGTGAGGCCTATGAGCTGCGGCTGGAACTTAAATTGCTCGCGGATGTCGGGCTGGTTGGGTTCCCGAATGTCGGCAAATCCACCCTCATTTCGGTGGTCAGCGAGGCCAAGCCGGAGATTGCCAACTACCATTTCACCACCATCACCCCGGTGCTCGGCGTTGTCCGCGTGGCGGAGGGCGCCTCGTTTGTCATGGCGGACATCCCGGGCGTGATCGAAGGAGCGAGCGAGGGCGTGGGCCTGGGACATGAATTCCTGCGTCATGTGGACCGCTGCCGCCTGCTGGTGCATGTGGTGGATGTTTCCGGCAGCGAGGGCAGGGATCCGCTGGAGGATTTTGAAATTATCAACCGTGAGCTGAAGGCGTATAATCCGGAGCTTGCCGCGCGCCCGATGCTGGTCGCCGGCAATAAATGCGATCTGGCCGACGACAAGGCGGTGGAGGCGTTTGCCAAGGAGATGGCGGTGCGCGGCTATGAATTTTTCCCGCTGATGGCCGCGATTGCCCATGGTACCGACGCGCTGATCAGACGCTGCGCCGAAATGCTCAGCAAGCTGCCGCCTATCCGGGAATATATGCCGGAGCCGGAACCGCTGCCGGATACCTCTTCGCCGGAACAGACGCAGGTGCGTATCGAAAAGCACGACGACGTGTATTTCGTGGAGGGCGAGTGGCTGCTCCGCCTGATGCGCACGGTCAATTTCGACGATTATGAAAGTGTGCAGTATTTCCAGCGGGTGCTCCAGTCCACCGGGGTGATCGATGCGCTGGTGAACGCCGGTGTACAGGAGGGCGATACGGTCAGCCTGTACGATTTGGAATTTGACTTCGTTCCATAACAGCGGATAATAATAACAAATGGTAAAAGGGGTGAAGATGCAATGGAACGGCTGGTGCCGCAGGAAACTGATGTGCGGACCCTAAGCCCGCTGGCGCTGGCGTTTGTGGGGGACGGTGTATACGAGCTGATGGTGCGGGAAACGTTGTTGTCGCAGGCCAACCGTCCGAACGGTGCCCTGCATAAAATGGCAGTGTCGCTTGTGCGGGCCGAAGCGCAGGCCGAGGCTATGGAGCGGCTGCTGCCATATCTGAGCGAGGAGGAAGCTGCCGTGTACCGCCGCGGCCGCAACGCGCATACCGCGCGTACGGGCAGCGATTATCACAGCGCTACGGGACTGGAGACACTGTTTGGCTATCTGTATCTGAGCGGCGATATCGACCGGGTGCGAACGCTGTTTGCGCTGGCTATGGAAAAAAACGCATAAGAAAGGCCGCGTACGCTTATACTATAACGGCATGCGGCCGACGGTTTATGGCTATTGCAGGTTCCTGCCCATACGGCAGGAGAAAGGCAGGCGTGAATGAAAAAGGTTTCTTTTTCTGCCCATGCGCGTCTGGCTCCGAAAAAGTTGGCGGCCGACGCGCTGTTTTATCTGGCCGGTACGGTGCTGTATGCGCTGGCGGTCAATATCTTTACGGCACCGAATAACGTTGTGCCCGGCGGCGTCACCGGTGTGGCGACGCTGCTCAACTATCTGTTCAGCCTGCCGATTGGTACGCTGATCTTTATTATCAACCTGCCGCTGTTTTTCCTTTCCTGGCGCTTTCTGGGCCGGGAATTTACGGTACGGACCGTCATCGTGACCACCATCGGCGCGGCGATTATCGACGTGTTAGCGCCGTTTGTACCGCCGTTTCGCGGTGACAGCATGTTGGTGGCGGTGTTCGGCGGCGTGCTTGCCGGTGCCGGACTGGGGCTGATCTATATGCGCGGCGCAACTACCGGCGGCAGTGAAATTGTTGCCCGGCTGCTGGAACGCCGCTTCCATCATATCCCGATCGGCCGGCTGATCCTTGCGGTGGATGGTGTCGTGGTCGCCGCGGCAGCGGTGGTATATCAGAACGTCGAAAGCGCGCTGTATGCGATGGTGATGATCTTTGTGTCCTCCAGCGTAATGGATGCACTGGTCTACGGCAGCGATTCCGGCAAGATGCTGCTGGTCATGACCGGCCGGGAACGAGAGATTGCCGACGACATCCTGAAAACAATGGGGCGCGGCGTCACAATGCTCAACGCCACCGGCGCGTATACCGGCGACGAGCGCCGGGTGCTGCTCGTAGCGATACGCCCTTCGGAACTGTATCAGCTGCGTACCCTGGTGGAAGAGCACGATCCGGACGCCTTCATGATTGTTACCTCGACTGATGAGGTGTTGGGAAAAGGCTTTAAATCGGCACAGGAATGAAAGCACACGATGTGAAAAATTGCAGCAAAAACGACGGTACAGACGACCGGATGAAGCGATATTCACGGTTTTATCCTTTTTGATGCCGATATACTCGAAAAGAGGTATGACAAAAATTATCATACTTATAGCGTATTTTCCTAACTTATTCGCGAAATGCTTATATAATGGGAATCGAAATAAACGTGGGAGGTATGGGCTTTGGCTTTCGGTGATCAAATTATGGAACTTCTGCAGAGCCGGGATATGACGCAAAAAGAGCTGGCAAAGGCGCTCTCCCTTCCGGTGACGACCCTCAATGGTTATGTGCGCGGGCACCGCGAACCGGATTATGAGACCCTGCAGCGTTTTGCCGATTATTTTGGGGTTTCCTGCGACTATCTTCTGGATTACTCTGTGAATAAGGAAAACCAGACGCGGCTGACAGCCCTGTCTGCCGAAGAATACCGTTTTATCGGTGTTTGCCGCCTGCTGCGCGCCGATCAGCGTGAGTTGCTGGTGGAACAGGCGCAGTTTATGGATAAGCAGAATAAGCGTCGCGCGAACAAAGCGGAATAATCTTGTCCTTGGAAGCCCCCTCCTGTGTCAACACACAGGAGGGGGCTTTTTTGCGGAGAAATCCGGGCAGTTCGACAGATTACGACGCCGGGCAAGGGGAAAAAGCCGTATATTATATAAAATAAAAAGACTCCCGCCCAAAATAGGCAGGAATTTTCCATAATACAAAGGATAGAATAACTAACTTTATTTAATGATTTTGTTTGCAAAGTTGACATGGTTTAATAAATGGGCTATTATATCTTCTAGGTCATTTCGTAATAATCTGCAAAAAATCGATAAGGATATCCCGTTTTTCTGCAGGAAGTTGGCGATAAACGGTGATCAGCTGCTGCTCTTTTTCGGTAAAAGCAAATTTGCGCATGGGGGAAAGTCCCAGGAGATAATCCACGGTGACGTCGAAAAATCGGGCAAGAGTTTCCAGCGTGTTCAAATCCGGCTGATGCTTGCCCTGCTCATAATAGCCTATACTCGATTTGCTCAGGCCAACTAGATCTCCCAGCTCCTGCTGGGACATATGCCGGGACTCGCGCAGTTCTTTTAATCTAAACAAGGAATCCCCCCGCCCTTACAAAAGTTGTCATAGGTCTAGTGTAGCAAATTTCCGTTGTCTTGTTGCCGAGTGTTCGGCGCCAAAAGTGAGTTTTGGCCACTTTCAGTCAACTTTATACACAATTTTTTGTGTAACGGAGGCCATGCCGATATGATCAATATACCTCTGCGATTAAAGGAGCTGCGGGAGAAAAACTGTCTGACCCAGGAAGAGGTTGCTGCGGTAATGAAAGTATCGCGTTCATCGTATACCTATTATGAATGCGGACGCGTTAAACCCGGTTTGTCGGGGCTGGAACTACTGCGGGAATTCTATGGATTGTCGTGGGATCAGTTGATGCAGGAGGAAGAAGAAAAACCTACTGTGCGCTGCGGAATGGGCATACGCCGTTATCGGAGACGCCGTGGCCTTTCCGTCGATGAACTGGCCGCAAGATGCCGAAAGCTGTCGCTCGACTGTCATCTGCGCGGCTGCGATATTTCACGGTTGGAAGAAGGCGCGCGTTTTGTGTCGAACCGGGAGCTGAACTGGCTGTCGCAGGCTCTGGATACCAGTATCGTGTCCTTTTTTGCCTGATGACCGGCAAAGTTTGTGACCTCCGCTGTGAATTTTCACTTGATTTTGCCCGGATGGTATGCTATAATTATTCTCGCTTGCTTGCAACAGGCGTCATATCCGGGTGTAGCGCAGATTGGTAGCGCGCTTGAATGGGGTTCAAGAGGCCGCAGGTTCGACTCCTGTCACTCGGACCATAACCGGACACCAATCATGATACCCATTGTATCAAAATTGGTGTCCGGTTTCTTTTTACACAACTCCCTGTCTGCAAGGGTTTTCACATGCCGTTTAAACGGGAACTGTCAGGCATTGTTCCGAGATCAAAAATATGGTAAAGAGATAAATCAGAATCGGGAAGAAGCAATGGAAATTATTGAATGGCTTGAAAACTGGTATTCGCAGAACTGTGACGGTGATTGGGAACACTTTTATGGCGTAAAATATAGAGAATATGGATAATCCGGGCTGGTCAGTAAAAATCGAATTGCGAGATACCAAACTTGAAAATAAAGAATTTAATAAAATGCACTATGATAACGGTGATGCGGATTGGCTTCTGTGTCTGGTGAAAGACAGCGTTTTTCACGGATATGGTGATAATCATAAATTACTCACAATTCTTGATGTTTTCAAAAACTGGGCCGAAAGCTAACTTTCAAACGTTTGTGGTTTTAGGGAATAATTAAAAAATGCACACCCTTCGAACCTTTACACGAAAAGTCCGGGGTGTGCGTTTGTACACAAGAGGCCGTGATTTGAGCGTTTTTTCGGAAATCGCTATCCGACTAAACGCAATTGTAGTCGAGCATTTCGGGGAGAGGCATAAAGTGGCTGACAGAAAAACAGAACCTTCGAAAACTGTCGCTGTGATGGGCGTTGAGCCAATTCCAGGATGGGAACCAGAAGATATTCAGAAGTGGTATTCTCAACACCACAACGAGGCGGGGCTTGCAAAGGCTTTTGCAGTTGCCAGCAATAAATTCTGGTGTGTTGAAGACACCGCATATGACTATGAAAAAGAGAGCCCGGAATATAGGGAAGCCTGTAGTGTAACTGCTGCATGGGGAAATATAATGGATCAATTGGAAAACGAGATTTTCGCTATTCTAAAACACGAAGGAGTTGTTGTTCCGGAAACGGAACAAATTAAAGTACTTTCTCCGTTTATGGAGCGAAACGGATACTGCGTTAAAAACGGCTGGTGGTGTCCGAAAAAGTAAAGTCACACTATTTAAGTATACTCGGACTTTTTAACGACGGCTGAACCTTACAATTAAAGGTTAGTGCCGTCCGCGGTTCATATCAAAATAGGCATTTTCGGTATGATGGTCAGGAGTCATGCCCGGATGTTCCGGAAACGCGCAGGAGCGGGTTTTCACAGACGGCTTGCGAGGCAAGACGTTAGCTGCGGGGATGACTCCTGTCACTCGGACCATAGAAAACCCGCAAAAACGGCTTAAATGCTAGGTTTTTGCGGGTTTTTCTTTTACATTAAAAATGGAAAATAATAGTTATAATTGCGTTAAATATCGGAAAAGTATGCCAAAATATTTTCTCTTGCACACATGGTTGCATACACAAAAAATAAGCGGGACGCCTCCGGATGAGGGAGACGCCCCGCCTTTTTATACCCTGTTTCGTTGCCCCAGCAGCTGCCGATGATATCACCCACAAAATTCGCACCTCGGCTCGCAAAAATCCCGGTAAGCGCCATGTCCACCGCTGTCACGCTGGACGGCGTACCCGGTGCCGCATACATGTCCGCAAAGGGCAGCACATACAGCAGCACCGCGACCGTGGCGTATTTTCTTAAATTTCAAAAATAAAAAGTGAATATTATCGACATAATTTATGCTAAAAAAATAAAATTATACAATATATTGCAAAAAATGAATAAATAAGTTAGAATGAGGAAGGGCGGATCATTATATAACGATGCGCGAAATGAAAACGCCGCCCGGGAGAGAAGGTAAGGCGATGACCTATCCGGCTCACCTCCGCAGCGACGCCGGCGGAAACGTGATTGTACAGTCAGTGGAGAGTCACTGCAGAAATTGCGCGCGTCTTGCGGCGCAGGAATCTCCTCCTGATATGGCGCAGACGGCCTATCTTTGCGGACTGCTTCACGATATGGGCAAGTTCACAGGAACCTTTGCCAACTACCTTATGCAGGCGGCACAGGGCGTGCCGGTACGGCGGGGCAGTGTGAACCACACCTTTGCAGGCGCGCGTTTTGCGCTTGAGAGATGGCATACCTCACGCACGGGCGACATCCGCGATTTGACAAGCGAGATGATTGCTTTTGTAGCCGGCTCTCATCACGGGCAGTTTGACGGCATCGACGAATCCGGGAAAAACGGCTACCAGCATCGGCTGACAGCCCCGGACATCGGGTATGCAGAAGCAAAAGCGGCATTTCTATCCCAGTGTGCCGCGGAGACGGAGCTGGATACGCTGTTTATGGCTGCGGTGGAAGAAGTTACGCAGGCAATGGCACGATTCCGCGCCATTGCACGGAACCAGGGAGAGATGCTGTTCCTGTTTTCGATGCTCAGCCGACAGCTTTTATCGGCCGTTATGGATGGCGACCGGCGGGATACGGCGGAATTTTACGCGGATGGGGCGCTCCCTTATCGGATAAACGCGGAGCCCTCCCTGTGGCGGCGCTGCCTGCTGACGGTCGAGGCACGCCTTCAGGCATTCTCCGATGATTCGGCGATCAACCGTGCGCGCCGGACGATTTCCGATCGGTGTAAGGCGGCCGCTGCGTGGGATACCGGCATTTATCGGCTGAATATTCCCACCGGCGGCGGCAAAACGCTATCCGCTCTCCGCTATGCGCTGGCGGCAGCCGCGCAGCATAAAAAGCGGCGCATTTTCTTTGTGATTCCCCTGCTGTCCGTTTTGGATCAGAACGCCAGGGTCATCCGCGAATATCTGGCTGACGACAGCCTTGTTCTCGAGCATCATTCCAATGTGATACGGGAAAAAGGCGGCGATGAGCTGGACGAAAATGAGCTGCTGATGGACACCTGGGCGGTTCCGGTGATCATCACCACATTGGTACAGCTGCTGAACACACTGTATGCCGGAAAGACCTCCTGTATCCGCCGTATGGCAGCGCTGCGGGACAGCGTTATCGTGATCGACGAGGTACAGTCGGTCCCGCGCACCATGCTATCCCTGTTCAATTTGAGCCTCAACTATTTAAGTGCATTCTGCGGCGCGACGATCCTGCTTTGCTCCGCCACACAGCCCTGCCTGGAGCAGACGGTGCATCCGCTCCTTTTGGCACAGCCGAGCGATCTGGTGGCCTATGACGCTGCACTTTGGAGGCCCTTCCGGCGGACGGAAATTTTGGATCGGCGCATACCGCAGGGGTATTCTGTGCAGGCGCTGGCCGCATTCGCCCAACGCTGTGCCGACGAGCGGGGGAGCGTGCTGCTCATCGGCAACACCAAAGCTGAGGCGTTGGCTTTGTATCGGGAACTCAAAGGACAGCCGCAGACGTATCACCTCTCCACGGCCATGTGTATGGAACACCGTCTGCAGACTTTGGAGGCTATTCGGTCAGCGCTGTGCGGGCACGAAAGGGTTGTCTGCATTTCCACGCAGCTGGTCGAAGCCGGGGTTGACTTTTCCTTTGGCTGCGTTATCCGGATCCTGGCGGGGATGGACAATGTGGTGCAGGCTGCGGGACGCTGCAACCGAAACGGTGAAAGCGCAGAGTGCGCGCCGGTGTATCTTGTGAACTTGCAGAGAGAGCGGCTGAACCGCCTGCCGGAAATCTGGCAGGCACAAAAAGCGGCAGAATCGCTGCTGGCTAATTTTGTGGAAAAGCCGGAAGCCTATGGCGATGAGCTGACCTCGGATGCGGCCATCCGTGCGTATTATCGTGCGCTATATGCGGAGATGGACCGCGGCGAACAGGACTATCCGCTGCCGGAGCTGGGGACAAGCCTGTTGGATCTGTTGTCAGTCAACCAGGTGTTTCGCAGCCGCTGTCTGACCGACGGCGCCTATGTCCTCGGACAGGCTTTCCGCACGGCAGGGGAACGCTTCCGCGTGTTTGCGGACAATACCACGGATGTGCTTGTCCCGTTTGGGGAAGGAGCTGGCCTTATTGCCGATCTGGGTTCCGGGCAGGCGGAGCACAATCTGGCCTATCGTGGGGAAATGCTGAAAAAGGCCGGACGGTATAGTGTCAACCTGTATGGGTACCAGCTGGAAAAGCTGCGCGAAAAAGACGGCGTATATGCCCTGTGCGACGGCGCGATTCTCGTCCTGCGGCCGGAGTTTTATTCCGATGAAACCGGGCTTTGTCTGGAGGGCGAAAACGATAGGTTTTTGGAGGTGTAGCGTGAAAAATAAATTTTTCACACGCGTTTTTGAGCCTTTGCCGCCAAAAAGTCGCGGCAATTTTCCCTACGGGAAAAACGACTCAAACTCCGCAATACAAAGGAATGGTGATTAATATGGAACACAGGAATCAGGTGGAATTTGAGGTGACCGGCGATTACGGTCTGTTTTCCGACCCGGTGATGCGTGTTGGGGGAGAAAAATGTACTTTGCAGATACCGACCTATGAGGCGCTCAAAGGTATTTTGTCTTCCATATATTGGAAACCAACGCTGATTTGGTATATCGACGCCGTGCGGGTGATGAATCCCATTCAGACAGAGGTCAAAGGGACTCGTCCTCTTTCCTACAACGGCGGCAATGACCTGTCCTTCTATACGTATTTAAAGGACTGCCGGTATCGGGTGCGCGCGCATTTTGAGTGGAATGAAAACCGTCCGGAGCTGGCCGGTGACCGGAATGAGCATAAGCACCATAACATCGCCAGACGCATGATCGAGCGGGGCGGCCGCCGGGATATCTTCCTAGGAGCGAGGGAGTGTCAGGGCTATGTGACGCCGTGCGTCTTCGATGGGGGCACCGGCTTCTATGATGAGACACCCGAGCTGGCCTTCGGGCTGATGTATCATGGCATCACCTATGCCGACGAGGCCTATTCCGATGACACGCGCGGCCGGATGAGCGTGCGTTTCTGGTATCCGGTGATGCGCCGGGGCGTCATTGCGTTCGAGCGCCCCGAGGCGTGTCCCATTGTGCGGCACGTGCGGGAAATGGCGTGCAAACCGTTTGGGTATGCGCTGGATAATTTCACAGGCGCAGGGGAATTTGGAGAGGAGGCGGAGTGAATGGGGCTGCTGCAGGCGGCATACCGCACGTATGAAACCTATGCCGCGCGGGCGGGTATCCCCTTCGCGGGGGAAAAGGAAGCGTTGACGCCGCTGTCTCATATGATGGCCAACGCCCATATAGAGATCACGCTGAATACCGACGGCGTTTTTCAAAGCGCCGTGGCGGTGCCGAAAACGGACTGCAAGACCATCATTCCGGTCACAATTGAATCCGCGAACCGGACAGGCGATAATACAAAAGCCCACCCGCTGTGCGACCAGCTGCGCTATCTCGCGCCCTTCGGCGGCGAAAAATTTACCGCCTATCAGGAGCAGCTGAACCGGTGGGCGGATTCCCCGTACAGTCATCCCAAGGTCCGGGCCATTCGGCGGTATATTGTTTCGGGTGCCATCGTCCGCGACCTCACTGCTGTCGGGGTAATCACACTGGATGAAAACGGCGATCCGGGCAAGGGGAAGATCGAAGGTATCTCTTTTGAAAACTGTCTCATCCGCTGGCGTGTGGTTCCGGCCCCGGAAGGCGGCTCCTCTGCCTGCTGGCGGGATCAAACGCTGTTCCGCAGCTTTGCGGCATACTATGCCGGCCAGCGTGAGGGTGAGGAGCGCGGCCTGTGCATGATTACCGGCTCGGTCGATTTCGTCTGTGATATGCATCCCAAAGGGGTGCTGGCCTACAGCAACGGCGCCAAGCTGATCTCCGCCAACGACAGCACGGGCTTTACCTATCGCGGCCGTTTCACACAGCCCGGCGAGGCCGTCAGCGTCGGCTACGATGCGTCACAGAAAGTGCACAGCGCTCTGCGCTGGCTGACGGTCAACCACGGCGTCAGCTTTGGAAACCGTGCCTTTTTGTGCTGGAACCCGGAAGGCGCCGAGGTCCCTTCATTTGCTCTGTTTGGATTGCCAGCCGAAGAGAAACAGAAGGATTTCGTCAGCTATCGGAAGGCGCTTGCCGAAACCATCGGCGGCTATCGGAAAGCGCTCCGGCCGCAGGCGGATGTGGTGGTCGCCGCACTGGACGCCGCCACCACCGGCCGGCTGTCGGTGACCTACTACAATCAGCTCATGGCCTCCGACTTTTTGGAGCGGCTCGACCGCTGGTACGAAACCTGCTGCTGGGACAGCCGGCGCTATGGGGTACAGTCTCCGCCTCTGCGGCGGATTGTGGACTGCGCATTCGGCACCGAACGGACCCAGTATTTCGAAACAGACCCCCGCATCCTGCGCGAGCAGATACAACGGCTTCTGCCTTGTATTCTGGACGAAAAGCCGATACCGGAGGATATCCTGCGGGTCCTGACCAACCGGGCCGGGACGCCGCTGGCGTATCAGGAGGGGAACCGGGAGACGCTTTTGGAGGTAACCTGTGCCCTGGTGAGAAAAGCCCGTAATGATCGAAAAAAGGAGGAATGGACATTGGCACTTGACACATCCTGCACAGACCGCAGCTACCTGTTCGGCCGTCTTCTGGCGGTTGCCGAGCAGATCGAGCGGGCGGCCTTCGACAGGGACGAGAAACGGGAGCCCAACGCGATCCGTATGCAGGCGGTATTCGCTCAGCGCCCCCTGTACGCCTGGCGCATCATCGAAGAAAAGCTCAATCCTTATTATGCACGGCTGAGCCCCGGCCTGCGCGCCTACTACAAAAACATGGAGGGGGAGATCCTGGACAAGCTGTTCGGGCTGGACGATCCCGCTTTGACGCAAAGGCTGGAGGATGTCTATTTGCTTGGCTATTACCATCAGCGCACGGCCCTGACCAGAAAAAAAGAAACGACGTTGACGGAGGAGAAGAACGATGAGTATGCTGAATAACAAGATTGATTTCGCGGTTCTGGTGTCGGTAACGATGGCTAACCCGAACGGTGATCCGCTGGACGGCAATCGTCCGCGTACCAGCTATACCGGGTTCGGCGAGATTTCCGACGTATGCATTAAACGCAAAATCCGCAACCGGATGCAGGATTTGGGGCATTCGATTTTCGTTCAGTCGGATGACCGCTGCGACGATGGCTGTAAGAGCTTAAGCGAGCGGGCGAAAGCCAGGCTGGGACAGGTTAAGAATCGGGACGAATACGCCCGGCTCGCCTGTGAAACCTGGCTGGATGTACGCAGCTTCGGCCAGGTGTTTGCCTTCAAGTCCTCCGATAAAAACGGTGTTTCCGTAGGGGTGCGCGGCCCGGTGTCCATCCATCAGGCGGTCAGTGTGTCCCCTGTGGAGGTCAAAAGCTATCAGATCACCAAAAGCGTCAATGGGGAGCCCGACGAAAAACGCAGCTCCGACACGATGGGCAGCAAACATATGGTGCGCTTTGGCCTGTACCTGATCAAAGGTTCCATCAACGTTCAGCTCGCGCAAAAGACCGGCTTTACAAGAGAGGACGCTGAAGTTGTCCGGGAATGCCTGCGCACCCTGTTTGAAAATGACACCTCTGCCGCCCGGCCGGACGGGTCGATGGAGGTATGCCGGCTCTACTGGTGGGAGCACAATTGTCCCTGCGGACAGTATTCTTCAGCCAAGGTTCACCGCTGCCTGCACCCGGTTTTGAAGGATGGTGTGGAACAGCCCGGTTCCCTGGCGGATTATAACATTACGCTGGACACATTGCCCGGACTTGCCTGTGAGATTATCGATGGCCTATAAAGAAGAGGATTTCCTCCAGCTGTCCGGGATACAGCATTTCAAATTCTGTCGCCGGCGCTGGGCGCTCATCCATATCGAAAAGCAGTGGGCCGAAAATTTCCGTACGGCGGACGGGCGGATCATGCATCAAAACGCCCATGACAAGGGCTTTCGCGAAAGCCGGGGCGATGTGCTTGTCACCCGGGGAATGGCGGTGTTTTCTGCTGTCATGGGAATTTCCGGGGAATGTGATGTGCTGGAATTTCACCGGGAGGAAACCGGTATTCCCCTGAAGGGACGTGAGGGACTCTGGCAGCCCTATCCGGTGGAATACAAGCGGGGCGAGCCCAATGAGCGCAGCGGCGATACGCTCCAGCTTTGCGCACAGGCCATGTGTCTGGAGGAAATGCTGTGCTGCACTGTTCCGGAGGGGGCGCTGTATTACGGGGAACTCCGCCACCGAATGGATGTGGTTTTCACGCCGGCGCTGCGTGAGCAGGTGCGCACGCTGCTTGAAGAGATGCACGACCTTTATCGGCGGGGCCCCGGGTCAAGCGAAGCCGTGCCTGCCATGCCTGCTCGCTGAAGGAGCTGTGCCTGCCTGTCCTGATGGGTACCCGGCCGGTGGCGGATTATATCGGTGAAAGGCTGGGGGATGACCGATGAAGCATCTGCTGAACACCCTGTTCATTACGTCGGAGGATATCTATTTGTCGCTGGATGGCGAAAATGTGGTGGCCAACAGGGAAAAGCAGGTGGTGGCCCGTTATCCCCTGCACACCCTGTTCGGTATCGTTTCCTTTTCCTATGCGGGTGCTTCGCCTGCGTTGATGGGCGCCTGTGCGGAGCGTGGGGTCAATCTGTCTTTTTGCTCGCCCAGGGGGCGTTTCCTGGCGCGGGTGTGTGGGGAAAGCAGCGGGAATGTGCTGCTGCGCAGAACGCAGTATCGGGTGGCGGATGATGTCGCCCAAAGCTGCGCGGCGGCACGTACCATGATATTTGGGAAGCTGTACAACTCGCGCTGGAGTATTGAGCGTACCCGACGCGATCACGGCTTACGGGTGGATGACGGGCGGCTTGCAGCGGCATCGGCACAGCTCAGGGATCTGCTGCCGCAGGTTTCCGCGGTCGGGAACCTGGAGCAGCTTCGGGGATTGGAAGGCGTCGGCGCAGCAGCGTATTTTGATGTGCTGGACGAAATGATTTTGAACAATAAAAGCGCGTTTTTCTTTCACGGAAGGAGCCGGCGGCCGCCGCTGGACGCGTTCAATGCCATGTTGTCTTTTGCTTACAGCCTGCTTGCCCAGGATTGCGCGGCAGCGCTGGAAAGTGTGGGGCTGGATGCCTATGTGGGCTTTTTGCATCGCGACCGGCCGGGGAGAACTTCTTTGGCTCTGGATCTGATGGAAGAGCTCCGTCCCTGCATGGCGGACAGATTTGTACTTACGATGGTCAATAACCGGGTTTTGACGCCGGATGACTTCGAGGCGCGCGAAAGCGGAGCGGTGTGGATGACCGACAGTGCACGAAGAACTTTCCTGAAAAGCTGGCAGGAAAAGAAAAAGGAGACGCTCACGCATCCTTATCTGGAAGAAAAGCTGCAATGGGGGATAGTTCCCTATGTGCAGGCCTTGCTGCTGGCACGCTGTTTGCGCGGCGACCTGGACGGATATCCGCCGTTCTTATGGAAGTGAATAAAGATGCTGGTTTTGATTACCTATGATGTCAACACGGAAGACGCTTCGGGACGCAAGCGCCTGCGTCAGATTGCCAGACAATGCGTCAATTATGGTCAGCGGGTGCAATGCTCTGTTTTTGAATGTCTGCTGGATGCGGCACAGTGCCGAAGCCTGCAGGCAAAGCTCTGTGCGATTATGGATAAAGAAAAGGATAGCCTGCGCTTTTATTATCTCGGGGATCGTTATGAGAAAAAGGTGGAGCATTTTGGCTGTAAGCAAAGCTATCTTCCCGAAGAACCGCTGATTTTGTAGCGGTGCGAACCGAATGAGCGCAGAAATCGGCCGCTAGGTTCGCACCGACTCGGAGCCTTGTACGCTGCCGGTTTTTTTATGAAAAGCAGCGTGGAAAATGGCTCATATCGCTTTTATATGGCGAACTTAACAAACACGCCGGAAATTCATATAGAAAAATGGACGTGTTTGCTGTCGCTCCCCGCACGGGGAGCGTGGATTGAAATATACAACAGCGGCGCGTGGACACAGGTTCAAACGTCGTCGCTCCCCGCACGGGGAGCGTGGATTGAAATAAATCTGAAATCTTGGTATCGTACTTAAACGGCGAGGTCGCTCCCCGCACGGGGAGCGTGGATTGAAATGAGAGCAAGACCATCGAGATCCGCTGGGCTCAGGACGTCGCTCCCCGCACGGGGAGCGTGGATTGAAATATAAAGGTAGTTATAAAAAGGGTTCTCCCGTGTCGGGTCGCTCCCCGCACGGGGAGCGTGGATTGAAATTATGCTATAATATAGTCACAGTAAAGAAAGGGGCGGTCGCTCCCCGCACGGGGAGCGTGGATTGAAATCTCGGCAGCCCAGTTAAGGGCGTCGGCCAGCCCGTCGCTCCCCGCACGGGGAGCGTGGATTGAAATGGAGAACAACTTGCTGCGGCGCGGAAAAGCGTAGGGTCGCTCCCCGCACGGGGAGCGTGGATTGAAATGCACCTAACCACCGGAACAGCGTCAACGGTAGGCGGTCGCTCCCCGCACGGGGAGCGTGGATTGAAATAACATTAACATCAAGTTTCAGCGTGATTTCTCCGGTCGCTCCCCGCACGGGGAGCGTGGATTGAAATTATTTCTTTCCGTATTTTGCCACTATGTAGCACAGGTCGCTCCCCGCACGGGGAGCGTGGATTGAAATCGTGTGACCGGGCGATGTAGTGCGCATTCGGTGCAGTCGCTCCCCGCACGGGGAGCGTGGATTGAAATCTGCTATATTGTAGGTAGAGTGTTTTTCTCTGTTAGTCGCTCCCCGCACGGGGAGCGTGGATTGAAATCCGACTTCTATAAGCGTTTGACGGACAGCAGCAAGTCGCTCCCCGCACGGGGAGCGTGGATTGAAATATCGGGTGCTGGACGGTGCTAGTTATGACGATAACGTCGCTCCCCGCACGGGGAGCGTGGATTGAAATTTGCTCCCGTTTTTGAAGCGGTAATGTTTCCAAAGTCGCTCCCCGCACGGGGAGCGTGGATTGAAATTCCGACGGCCACGCCGATCGGAATTACGACCATGAGTCGCTCCCCGCACGGGGAGCGTGGATTGAAATATCTTCGGTTTATGATGGCGGAAGCCGTTGGTATTGTCGCTCCCCGCACGGGGAGCGTGGATTGAAATAGACCTTCAGCGGCACCAGTTGCAACGGTCGAACGTCGCTCCCCGCACGGGGAGCGTGGATTGAAATGAACGCCGCATTGTGCGCGACCTTAAGCGTGTCGGGTCGCTCCCCGCACGGGGAGCGTGGATTGAAATCCGGATATCATCGACACTGTCATTGATGCTTTACGTCGCTCCCCGCACGGGGAGCGTGGATTGAAATAGGCTTCGGAAAATCGGCGCCTCGTCTTCTATGGTCGCTCCCCGCACGGGGAGCGTGGATTGAAATGCTTGAAGCGATTGATCCGTATCCGTGTGCAGTTCCGTCGCTCCCCGCACGGGGAGCGTGGATTGAAATGCTAATTTTTTAAAGTCCCGGCTGATACCCGGGCGTCGCTCCCCGCACGGGGAGCGTGGATTGAAATAAAAATTCACAGGTTCGCAGATGTCAAATCTGGACGTCGCTCCCCGCACGGGGAGCGTGGATTGAAATTTTCAGGCGTTTTTGTGCCTGTTTATACATGATTTGTCGCTCCCCGCACGGGGAGCGTGGATTGAAATATCGACCATACGTATCGTAACAGGCAGAAGACGAGTCGCTCCCCGCACGGGGAGCGTGGATTGAAATCTGCAAACCTTGATCGATATCACTATCCAAGTCAGTCGCTCCCCGCACGGGGAGCGTGGATTGAAATAAACCCGGACACGGCGGCATAGGCGGAGGATTTCGTCGCTCCCCGCACGGGGAGCGTGGATTGAAATTATGTCATATTTCAACACGGATTACGTCATATAAAGTCGCTCCCCGCACGGGGAGCGTGGATTGAAATATAGACAGCGAAATCCGCCTTGATGAAAACGGGCGTCGCTCCCCGCACGGGGAGCGTGGATTGAAATTTTTGATAACGGCGTGGAGGTGGCGTATACCAGCGTCGCTCCCCGCACGGGGAGCGTGGATTGAAATAGAGCGTGAAACTCCCAGCGCTTTACAACAGGCAGTCGCTCCCCGCACGGGGAGCGTGGATTGAAATCTGGGTGACCCCCTCCCTCCACGGGAAAGATGACGTCGCTCCCCGCACGGGGAGCGTGGATTGAAATTTTTTCGACCATTGTTACATACTTGGAGACTTGTCGCTCCCCGCACGGGGAGCGTGGATTGAAATACAAAAATCAAAACAATCGCAAAAATAGCAATCGTCGCTCCCCGCACGGGGAGCGTGGATTGAAATATCGGGCTGTTCGGCACGGTGTTCAGCACCATCACGTCGCTCCCCGCATGGGGAGCGTGGATTGAAATAATCAGGTTGCCATACACGCCAACACGGTCGGCGTGGTCGCTCCCCGCATGGGGAAAATCAAGACTGCTTTTTGTTTAAGGGAGGCATGATTATGCACGGTTTTCCGCAGATTTCCTGGGAGGAAATTTATCGCTATTGGAGCCTGTACGCGGATAGAGGTCCGGTTATTTTAAATGAACCTATCCGCCCGACGGAAATTCATGTGGATTTTAAAAGACCAGATACCTATATTTATGGTTATGACTGGCTTTCCCGTGAGGAATACCTTTGCCGGAAGAAAACCATAGAGAAAAATCCAACGGAATTTCTGTATTTTACCCAGCCGACCAACAAAGGCACCATACATACCCTGAGAATGCTAATGGATGCCAAAGACGATGAGGAACGCGCGGCTATTTGGATATACGCTTTTGCAAAGGAATTATCGGATATGTGTTGCAGGGGGATCAACCAATATCTGTATCCGCTTTGCACAGCCGCGTCACAGTTTCTTTCCGAACGCTATTACTTATGGCATCACGCCATGAAGAGGCTGGTTCCGGAAGTGTTTATCAACCATGCGCTCTATTCCGAGACCGAATTTCGTTCTTTTAACGCAGTGATTGAGCTGGTTCGCCTAAATGCCGCTTTGCTCCTTCACGAATATGTTCCGATTCTGTATTCTTCTTTGGAACCGGGTGAACACAAAGCGGATTATTCAGTTAGACGTTAATCGGAGGAAAAGCACACAATAACGCCATAGCTGCGGTCGGTAATTCGTGATGAGTTGCCGACCATTTTTTAACGCATGTAATTTGCCGATGATTCCGTTACGCATGGATTTGGTAAAACGCCGGTTTTGTGCTATACTGTGGACAGGCGGCCCTATCTGATGGAAAAGCAGAGACAACGGGGCCCTTCAGGGAGGACAGCATCATGGCAATGAAGATGAATAAGCAGCTGCCTTTGCCGGCGGAGCTGAAGCAGGAATACCCACTGGAGCACAGTCTGGCGCAGCGCAAAGAAATCCGCGACCGGGAAATCCGCGCGGTATTTACCGGGCAGTCCGATAAATTCATCGTGGTGGTGGGCCCGTGTTCGGCGGACAATGAGGATGCCGTCTGTGAATACGTCAGCCGGCTGGCGGAAGTCAACGAAAAGGTGGCGGACCGGCTGGTGCTGATCCCGCGGATCTATACCAACAAGCCGCGCACCACCGGGGAAGGCTATAAAGGAATGCTGCATCAGCCGCAGCCGGACAAAGCGCCGGATCTGCTCGGCGGGATCATCGCGATCCGGAAGATGCATATCCGGGCGATTGCGCAGAGCGGGCTGACGGCGGCGGACGAGATGCTGTATCCGGAAAACCGCAGCTATCTGGACGATTTGCTGTCGTATGAGGCGGTCGGTGCGCGCTCGGTGGAAAACCAGCAGCACCGGCTGACTGCGAGCGGAATGGATATCCCGGTGGGCATGAAGAACCCGACCAGCGGCGATTTTTCGGTCATGCTCAATTCGGTGATCGCGGCGCAGCATCCGCATACCTTTATCTACCGCGGGTGGGACGTCACCACCGAGGGCAACGATCTGGCGCATGTGATCCTGCGCGGCGGTGTGGATAAATACGGCACCTGCATTCCGAACTACCATTATGAGGATATTGCCCGGCTGCTGGAGATGTACCGGAAGCTGGAACTGAAAAATCCGGCGGCGATCATCGACGCGAACCATTCCAATTCCAACAAGCAGTTCCGGGAACAGATCCGCATCGTCAGCGAAGTGCTGCACAGCCGCCGATACAACGCGGATATACGTGGGCTGGTGAAGGGCGTGATGATCGAAAGCTACCTCGAAGAGGGCTGCCAGAAGATCGGCGCCGGGAGGGTTTACGGCAAGTCGATCACTGACCCGTGTCTGGGCTGGAAGGATACCGAGGCATTGATTTACCGGATCGCGGAGAGCTGCTGAAGGCGGCTGCCGCAGGGCGGGGTGCAGGGCACAGGCGGTGTGCTCTGCACCCCGCTTTTTCGCTCCGCAGGCACACAAAGCGGTTCACCTTGTAAAATTCCGGTATACCTGTCATCCTTTTCTGAAAACTCCCGGTACAGTCTTTGGCGTTTAGGAAAGCATGCTCACCCCGCACAGAAGAGGGATTATCCGGGAGGAAATCCGAAAGGAAGAAGCCATATAAATACATCTTGTGCAGCGTCTTCTTTTTGTGCTATACTGATAATATCCCGGCTGGATAAAGGGCAGCGGCACAGAGGAACGCCGACGGTACTACCGTTTCCGGCGGGCGGCAGTCTGCCGGCGGAAAAACACCGCCGGGTGTTTTTTAGCCCCGCACAAAGGCTGGCGGCGAAAAAGGGGGTTGAGGCCGTGAAAAAGGAGATCCTGGAAGAAACCATCGAACCGGATATTTTCGTGGGCAAAAAATTTTTTGACGGCGAATCGATTTTCAAGGACGGGCTTCCTATTTTCACCAATCGGGCGACCAAGCAGCGTCCTCCGGATCTGCAGGTGCATGTCCACGATTTCATTGAGATTGCCTATGTGATGTTTGGCGAGGGGGAGCACCAGATCGCGGGGGAAAGCTACCGGGTTTCCAAGGGCGATCTGTTCGTGATCAATCCGGGCGTACCGCACCGGTTTATCAGCGATGCGAAATACGCCGACGAGGATTTTATGATCTGCAATGTGGATTTTTCGGTGGACCTGATCGGGGAGACCAACCTGCGCATCCGCAAACAGATTAAACTCGACGACGTTTTTCTGTACAGTACCTTTTTTGAGAAAAACAATACCGTTCCCTTCTATCACCTGCATGTTACCGGAGCGGATCTCAAGCAGATCGAGCAGATTTACGAAAATATCTATACCGAGTACAAGCGGCACGACGCGGGGTATGAGAACATGATGTTCTCCTATCTGATGATCCTGCTGGTCAGCATTTTCCGTAAGCTGACCAGCTATGATAATCAGGATGACGGGGTGCAGTACAAGAAAGCCATTATTGACGAGGTTATTAAATATATTGACAATAACTATGCCGATCCGGAACTCCGGCTGGAAGATATGGCGGCGCGGGCGTTCCTGAGCAAAAACTATTTCAGCCGTCTGTTCCGTGAATACACGAATCAGAAATTTTCCAGCTACGTACAGAATAAGCGGATATCGGCGGCATGTGAGCTGCTGATGACCACCGACCGGAAAATCACCGATATCATCAGCCAGGTCGGCTATCACGACGTCAAATACTTCAATGCGATTTTCAAGCAGACGACCGGGAAAACCCCGTCGGAATACCGCCGTCCGCATCGGGAAGCCGCCGAAGAGGCATAGTGCGCAGGGCAGCCCAGAGGGCTGCCCTTTTTTCATGGAAACATATGGAAAGGACAGGCGATCTATGCGGGCAAAGCACATGGGAACAGGGGGTGAAAAACTTTTTGACGAATTACCCCCTAGCGGATTGTACATTTCCCCATAGCCGGAAAAGACCGGTACAGCTATACTGATCTTAGTAAATCCGTACGAATAGTCTCAGTAAAAGGGAATGGGAGTGCGTAAAGATGAACAGAAAGAATCGTGCGATCCGATGCATTGCCCTGCTTGGGGCGGCATTGCTGCTGACGGGGGCAATTGGCGGATGCTCCCCGAAGGAAAATGCATCCTCCGCGGCGCCTGCCGGTTCGGGGAATACCAGCGAAGAGGGTACGTCCAACCGGCCGTATACCGAGAAAGCCATCGATCTGGGCGGCCGCGATTTTACCATCCTGATGCTCGGCGGATCCGGCAGCACGTTTCCGGATCCGAACAGCGACAGCTATGAAAACGACCTGGCCCGTATCCAGTATGTGGAGGAAAAATACGGCTGCAAGCTGAAATTCGATACCACCTACGGCTATCCGGAAATCCATGAATACATCGTCACGAACGCGGTGGCCGGACTGGATGTTGCGGATATCATGTACAGCCTGCCCTGGCAGACGGTGGAGCCGTATATTACCCAGAATATCGCGGTGCCGCTGAACCCCTATTTGGATTTTGACAGCCCGATGCTCGCGGATATGACGCTCAACAAGTGGGGCAGCTTCTTAGGAAACCAGTACATATTCTGCGTGAGCAAAAACGGGGTCAACTGCGGTTTGCTGTATAACAAGGATATTTTTGCCCGTGAAAATCTGGAGGATCCGTTTGAGCTGCAGCAGAACGGGGAATGGACCTGGGACAAGTTCCTGGAGATTGCACAGAAGGCCACCAAAACCGACGCCAGCGGCAATGTGACCCAGTGGGGTGTGGTAACCACCTCGGGCGCGGACTTCCTTATGCAGCTGCTGGCCTCCAACGATGCAGAGCCGCTGGCCCTGGTGGACGACCAGTTTAAGGTTAATTTCGCGGATGAAAAGGTTGTGGAGGTCTTTGATTTCCTCCGTGAGATCGTGGTGGAGAAAAAATGCGGCGTATTGACCGAACTGGTGCTGGATGCGCCGGTGCGCGGCGACAAGTCCTGGAAAAACGGCAGCGCGGCAATGGCGTTCACCTCGTTCTCGGTGGCCAAACAGTATTCCCCGGAAAACTGTGGCTTCATCGTCTGCCCGAAGGGGCCGTCCGCGGATGACTACGGCACCCCCGCCCACTGCGGCCCGGCGTATATGGTGCCGGCCACGGCCAAGGATCCGGAGGCTTCCGCCCGCATCCTGTATGACTTTTTTGCCCGGTGGGATACCACGATTCCCGGCGGCTACGACGAAGAGGAGCTGGAGGAGTTCAACACCGGTTCGGGCGACTATGAGGCGGCGTTCTGCGAGAACGATTTTGAAACCTTCCGGCTGTATATCGAAAAGCAGAACACCGACGTGATGAACGTTGTGCGCTTCAACGAGATCCAGAACTTCCTGCTCAACTGCATTTATGCGCCCAACGTTTACCAGAACGTCCCGCTGGCCACCTCGATTGAGCAGTGGACGGCGGTGGCCAACGATACGATTGCACAGGTCAACGAAAAGCTGGCCGAGCTGAAGAAATAACACCATTCGGGAAGGAGGACGGCGACATGGGCACCTGGCCGAAACGGCTGGCCGCACTGCTGTGCGTGCTGGCGCTGTGTCCGGCAGCCTGCGGCGCTGCGCAGGCGGATGCCGCGGAAGATGCGGCGGGCGGCGGACAGGAGGAGGCCGTCTGGTACAGAGAAGGCAGCTACGCCGCCTATCGGGATGCGCATCGGAATGCGCCGCAGCCGCAGGCGGAATATACGGTGCCGGCCGCCTCCTATCTCCCGGAAACCGCAGAGGGTGTCGGCACGGCGGCGCTTCCGGCGTATGAAAACGAGCAGCCGGTGGTGATGGAGGAAGGCGGCAGCCTCGAATGGATCATTTCGGTCGAGGAGGCCGGGCTGTATGCCATACAGTTCGCCTATTATCCGCTGACGGGGAAGGACATCAACATCGAGCGGGAGCTGCGGGTCAACGGGGAGCTGCCCTTTGACGGTTCGGCCTCCGTTCTGTTCAGCCGGCGGTATGCCTATGCGCAGGAGATACACACCGACGCATCGGGTAGCGATATCCGGCCGGCGCAGTATGAAACGCCGGACTGGTTTGTCACCCTGGCGGGAGGCTCGCAGGAATACGAGGACGATGCGTATCTGTACTATTTTGAAGCGGGGGACAACGTGCTGTCGCTGAGCGGCGGCAAAGAGGCACTTGCACTGGCGCGCATCGTGCTCACCCAGCCGCAGGAGCCGCCGGCTTATGCGGAGTATCTGAAGGCCTGCCAGGCGAAGGGCGCACAGCCGGCCGGCGGAGCGGCGGTCAAAATTCAGGCTGAGGCGGCGTCCGGCCGTTCGGATCAGACCATATCCATGCAGAGCGACCGCACCTCACCGTTAACCGAACCGCTGATCCCGGGGGATTACGCGGTGACCCAGCTGAAAATCAACAGCCTGGGCGGCCAGAACTGGCGGTATCCGAAGCAGTGGGTGGAATGGGATGTCGAGGTAGAGCAGGCGGGTCTGTATCGTCTTGCGCTGCGCTTCAAGCAGAGCTATCTTGAGGGGACACATGCCACGCGGCGGCTGTATGTCAACGGCGAGGTGCCGTTTGCTGAGGCCAAAACGCTGAATTTTGCCTATGGCTTCAACTGGCAGTCGGAGGTTTTCGGCGGGGAAGACGGTTTTTATATTTATCTGGAGGAAGGGCACAACACCATCCGTCTGGAAAACACCGTCGGGGAGATCGGCGAAATCATCCAGACGCTGCGGGGTACGGTCGAGGAGCTGAATACCGCTTACCGCCGGATTTTGATGATCACCGGCTCGCAGCCGGATCCAAACCGGGACTATAATCTGGATAAAGAACTGCCTGCGTGTATGGAAACTTTTGCGCATCAGCACGCTGTGCTGATGGCGCTGGCCGGACGGCTGTATGAAATGACCGGCAGCAGAGGCAGCGCGTATGCGCAGCTGCAGAAAGCCGCGATCCAGTTGGAGAGCTTCGTGGAGGATCCCGACTCCATCCCCGAGCGTATGGATACCTTCCGCTCGAATATCAGTGATCTGGCCTCCTGGATGCTCAGCGTGACCGAACAGCCGCTGCTGCTCGATTATCTGCTGCTTATGACCGCGGACACGGCGGCACCGCAGGGGGATGCCTCCTTTGGGGCGAAGCTGTGGTTTGAGCTGCAGAACTTTGCGTATTCCTTCGTAATGGACTACAACACGCTGGGGACGGAAGAAGAAGCCAGCGAGGCTATCGAACTGTGGATGGGCACGTCCGGACTCACCGGTGCTGCGCAGGTGTCGGTCGCCGGCGCGAGCGGACGGGACCAGGCGCAGCTGCTCAAAAGCATGATCGCCGATACCTTTACGCCGCAGCAGGGCGTGCGGGTAAATATCCGGTTGGTGGATATGTCGGTGCTCCTGCCGGCGGTTGCCAGCGGGAACGGGCCGGATGTGGCGATCAACCAGGAGCAGACCAACCCGGTCAATTATGCGCTGCGGGATGCGCTGGCGGATCTGTCATCGCTGGAGGGCTGCACGGAAGTGCTCGCACGTTTCCCGGAGAGTGCGGCAGCGCCGTTCTGGCTGAACGGAAGGCTGTACGCACTGCCGGAAACCCAGGTGTTTTCCATGCTGTTCTGCCGCACCGACATTCTGGAGGAGCTGGGACTCGCGGTGCCGGAAACCTGGGAGGATATATACGCCGCGCTGACCGTGCTCAACCGTAACCATCTGCAGCTTGGGCTGCCGAACCTGTCGGATAATAACCTCGATGTGTTTTATATGCTGCTGTACCAGTACGGGGGCAGCGTATACAGCGAAGCCGGCGACAAAACAGCGCTCGCATCGGAGGAATCCATCCGGGCATTCACCGACTGGGCCGAACTGTATACCAAATATAACGTGCCGCAGAAAATGGATGCACTCACCCGGTTCCGCACCGGGGAGACACCGCTGATGATTACGTCGTATACCTTCTTCAATAACCTGACCGCCTCCGCGCCGGAGATCAGGGGGCTGTGGAGCATGGCGCCGCTGCCCGGCACCGCCGGCGAAGACGGCATCGTCCGCGACGCGGTATCGGCGTCGACCGGAGCGGTGATCTTCCGCAACAGTGAAAATATCCCGGCAGCATGGGAATTCCTCAAATGGTGGACCTCGGCGGATACCCAGCTGACCTACGGCAGGGAAATGGAAATCCTGCTGGGCGAGGCGGCGCGCTGGCCGACCGCAAACGAGGAAGCGTTCGGCAAAATGGCCTGGGAAACGACGGCGCTCGAGAGCATTCTCGCGCAGCGGGCTGAGATGAACGGTTTGCCGGAGCTGCCGGGCAGCTATATGACCAACCGGTATGTCGCCACGGCGATTCGCCTGGTGATCAACAACGGGCTGAGCCCCCGGGAGGCCATTCTGGATTACAGCCAGAAGATCGATGAGGAAATTGCGCGAAAGCGTACCGAATTCGGCATGTCGTAAAACAGCGTGACGGCAAGGGCATACGCATTTGTGAGAAGCGGTTGACCGCCGGAAAAACATCACCCCCACCGAGAAAGGAATGGTCGTGAGCATGAAAAAGAATCGTCAGCCGCTGGGCAGAAGGATTTGGAGCTATCGGGCGTCCTATGTCATGCTGGCTCCGTTTATGCTGATCTTCCTGACCTTCACCATATTCCCGGTGGTTGCATCGGTAGTGCTCAGCTTTACCCGCTTCAACGTACTCAATGCGCCGGTATTTATCGTCCTGACCAACTATACAAACCTGTTTTTCACCGACGAGATTTTTTCCACCGCCGTGGGGAATACGGTGGTGCTGGCACTGATTACCGGACCGCTCGGCTATTTCCTGTGCTTCTTTTTCGCATGGGTGATCAATGACCTGCCGCACCGGGTGCGTTCGCTGCTGACGCTGGTGTTTTACGCGCCGTCGATTGCGGGCAACCTGTTTACCATCTGGCTGGTCATCTTTGACGGGGACATTTATGGCTATCTGAACAGCCTGCTGCTGCAGTTTGGGTTTATCAAGGAGCCGATTCAGTGGCTGACCGACCCTGCCTATATGATGGCGGCGGTGGTGGTGGTGCAGCTGTGGGTGAGCATGGGAACCTCTTTCCTGACCATGCGCGCCGGTTTCAATACCATTGACCGGCAGTATTATGAAGCTGCGGCGGTCGACGGGGTGAAAAACCGCTGGCAGGAGTTGTGGTTTATCACTATCCCGATCATGGTGCCGCACCTGATGCTGTCGGCGATCCTGTCGATCACCGCCGCGTTCAGCTCGTATCAGGTGGCTACGGTGATGACCGGCTTCCCAAGCACCAACTACGCCACCCATACGGTGATGCATCATATGATCGATTATGCGTATATCCGCTTTGACCGCGGCTATGCGTGTGCGATTGCGACCATTTTGTTTTTGAGCTGCTATCTGCTGAATTTCGTGATACAGCGCGGCCTGAGGAAGGTGGGACGATAAGGTGCGGATTCATCATGACAAAAAGCTGAACCGTTCAGCCGGGGGCAATGCGGCGATGATCGTCCTGCTGAGTGTTTTCGGTCTGTTCAGCGTGCTGCCGGTCCTGCTTTCGGTTTTCCAGTCATTCAAGCCGATGAATGAGCTGTTTTTGTACCCTCCGCGCTTCTTTGTGCGCAACCCCACCCTCAGCAACTATAAGCAGCTTTTCGTGCTCATGAGCGGCACCTGGGTGCCGTTTTCCCGGTATATCTTCAATACTGTGCTCATTACCGTGGCCGGGACCGCCGGCAATATTCTGGTCTGCTCGCTGGCGGCCTATCCGCTGGCCAAGCACAGGGGGCTGCCGGGCGGCCGGGTAATGTTCCAGCTGGTGATCGCCGCGCTGATGTTCAATGCGGTGGTGACCGATGTGGTCAACTATATCACCATGTCGGCGCTGCACTGGATCAACACGTATCTCGCAATCATCGTGCCCGCATGCGGCAGCGCGCTGGGACTGTTTATCATGAAGCAGTTTATGGAGCAGATTCCCGATTCGCTTATTGAGGCCGCCCACATCGACGGCGCGGGGGAATACCGCATCTTCTGGCGGATTGTGATGCCCAACGTGCGCCCGGCCTGGCTGACGGTGGGGATTTTCGCCTTCATCGGCCTGTGGAACGGCACGAATACCACGTATATCTATAACGAGGAGCTGAAATCGCTGCCGTATGCGCTCAATCAGATCGTCACCGGCGGCATTACCCGCGCGGGTGCGGGTGCGGCGGTGTCGGTGGTACTGATGGTGGTGCCGGTGCTGTTTTTCATTTTCTGCCAGGACCGCATCGTCGAAACGATGGCCACATCCGGCATGAAGGAGTAGTGCTTGTGAAACGAACGGATAATGACCGGACCGGCCGCTTTGCCGCACGCTTTTTTTCGCTGCTGCTGACGGCGTGCCTGCTGACGGCGGGAGCTGCCGGGGCTTCGGCGGCCGGCTACGAGTCCTATTCTTACGGCTATGCCACCGGTGAAGCGGTGGCTGCCCCGTCCCCGGCACCGTATCTGCCGGAGCGCACGGTTTCTCTGGGGGCGCTCGCGGGCGTGAAAACGGCGGCGGATTTCTGCCGGGACGCGCAGGGTAACTGGTATGTAGCGGACAGCGGCGCTGGCCAGATAGTGGTGCTGGATGCGGATTTCGGTCTTGTGCGGGTGATTTCTGCACCGGAGGAGGCGGGAGCGCTGTCCGCGCCGACGGGGGTATGCGTGCTGTCCGACGGCCGTCTGTGCGTGGCGGACACCGGCAATAAACGGCTGGTGATATTTACCCCCGAAGGGGAATTCGTCACCGCTTATACGCTCGAGGGGGCGCAGGGGCTGCGCAGCGCCTTTCAGCCCACCCGGGTGGGAGCCGGACAGGAAGGCCAGATATATGCCGTCTCGAAAAACGATTATACCGGTCTGCTCGAGCTGGACCGGGAAGGGAATTTTCTCGGCTATATCGGATCGACGACCGTCACCTACAACTGGGTGGATATGCTTTGGAAAAAGCTGATGACCCAGACCCAGAAGGATAAGCTGGTGCAGTTTGTTCCGGTGGAATATAATTCTCTGGCGCTGGATGATGACGGGTTTATTTTCGCCGTGTCCGCGTCGGAAACCGAAAGCCGTCCGGTGCGGCGGCTCAACCCGTCGGGCGCGGATGTGCTCAGCCATAACGGTTATGTGGAAGAGATTGACGGCGACGCGGGCTTCCGGTCGGCGTTTGTGGACGTGTGTGCGGGGGAAGACGGCCTGTATCATCTGCTGGATTCCCGCAAAGGTCGGATTTTTACCTATGACGCGGACGGCTATCTGCTGTACGTGTTCGGCGGACTCGGCGCACGCGAGGGCTGCACCGTGGAGCCGGTGGCCATCGAGGGCGGCGGGGAACGGCTGTACCTGCTGGACAAGGCGTCCGGCTGCATCGAGGTGTATGCCCGCACCGCCTATGCCGGAGCGATTGCGCTGGGGCTGCGGCAGTACAATACCGGCCATTATGCGGAAAGCATGGAAACCTGGCGCGGGGTGCTGCGGGAAAATTCCAACTATGACCTCGCCTATGCGCAGATCGGCAAGTCGCTGCTGCGGCAGAAGGACTATGCGCAGGCGATGGCTTATTTCAAGCTCGGCAATTTCCGCGGCGACAGGGTGGTGCTGGACAGCGGCTACAATAAGGCGTTTACCCAGTACCGCCGGGAGCTGCTCATGCAGTGGTGGTGGGCTTTTCTGCTGGGTGCCGTGCTTGTGGTAAGCGCGCTGGCTGTCGGGCGCAGGCTGTGGCGCAAAAGCCGCTGCCCGGCCGTGTGTGCGGTGCGGGAAAGCCGTCCGGCACAGCAGTGGCGCTTTTCAAAGCATCTGCTGTTTCATCCGTTTGACGGGTTCTGGGATATGAAGCGGGAAGGCCGCGGCAGCCTTATTTTTGCACTGCTGCTGGTGGGGCTGTGGATTGTGGCCAACATTCTCTCCCGTCAGGTGACCGGCTTTCTGTTCACCGAAACCACCGTTTCCACTGTCGACCTGCCGGCGGAAATCCGCAATGTGGCGGTTCTGTTTCTGCTGTTTACGGTGGGCAACTGGAGCATTACCACCCTGATGGGCGGCGAAGGCACCTTCCGGGATATCGCCATGACCTTCGGCTACGCCTGTCTGCCGCTGTCACTCATCGGTATCCCGCTGAGTTTTGTGAGCAATGTGCTCACCTATTCGGAAGCCGGCTACGTGACGATCATACAGGGCGCGGCGTGGGGCTGGTTCTTCTTCCTGCTGTTTTTCGGCCTGCTGACCGTCCACCAGTACAGCTTCGGCAAGACGGTGGCGACGGTACTGCTGACCGTGGCAGCGATGGCCGTGCTGACTTTTGTGGCGATGGTTTTCATGGAGCTGATTGTCAACATGGTCGGCTTTGTCACGGCGCTCTTTCAGGAAATCATGCTTCGGGTATAAGGGGGTAACGGGATGTCCGGACGAACCAAACGAATCCAGGGCGCTGCGCTGCTGGCAGCGGGCGTGCTCGGCCTGGCCGGCTGTGCCGGTGCCGCCGCGGACGCAAATCGGTTGGCCCCGGAGGATCTGCTGCTGCCGGAGGCCTCGTATGCGGCGGGATATACCGAGGTCGCCGCGTACGGCGGCATGAAACTGCTTGCCGACAAGTCCACCGGCTCGGTTGCGGTGGAGGCGGACGGGCATGTCTGGTATGCCAATCCGGAGCATCCGGAGGAAGATCCGATTGCCTCCGGCGTGGTGCAGGACAGCATGCGCAGCCAGTTCACGCTGTATTACTACAACGAAAACAATGAACTCAAGACGATGGACAGCTATACCGACAGCGTCAAAAACGGGCAGTACCGTATTGAGCCGGTGGAGCGGGGCGTCGAAATGGTGTTTACCCTCGGTTCCTTCGAGCGCGGGGCGGCAGATATTCCAAAGGTGCTGCCGGATGCACGCTATCGGGAACTGTTTGCGGACAACGGCGCGCTCAGCGCGTCGGATAAAAAATGGGTAGAAAAACGCTATCGTCAGGAAGGGGATACCTGGGTATGGCGGGAGACCGATGCGAATCTGATTATCGAGAAGATGCTCGGCATTTTGGATGCCGTCGGCTATGACAGCGAACAGCTCGAGCAGGACAACGCGGCGGCGGGCGTCGAGACCGAAGCGGATAACCGGGCGGCGTTTCAGGTGACCGTGCGTTATACGCTGGAGGACGACGGGCTGTGCGTGGAAATTCCGATGGAGGGGTTCCGGTATGCCGGTGAGGTGGAGCCGGTGCGGCTTGACCTGCTGGAATTCTTTGCCGCTGCGGAGGATACGCCGGACGGCTATCTTTTTGTGCCGGACGGCAGCGGTGCACTGATGCGGCTGGAGCGGGCGGAGTCGTCCGACACCTATGCCGCGCGGGTATACGGCAGCGAGGATGCCCCTGCCGTGGGGGAACAGCCGGTGCGCCTGCCGGTTTACGGCCTGAAGAACGGCGATGCCGCTTTTCTGGCGATGATCGAAGAAGGGGATGCCCTGGCCACCATCCGGGCGTATAACAGCGGGCTGCGCTGCAGTCTCAGCGGCGTTTACAGCAGCTTTACCCTCAAGGAAAGCGGATACGTCACGCTGGGCGGACAGGAAGAGGAAACCGAGGTGCTCAGCTTCCAGAGCCGGTTGTATGACGGCAATATCCGCGTGCTTTATCAGTTTCTTACCGGCGACAAGGCGGATTACGCCGGCATGGCGGCCGCCTGCCGTGAGCGTCTGATCGCCCGCGGCGTGCTTGGGGAGCGGCTGGAGGCGGAGGAATTCCCGTTGCGGGTGGAAACCATCGGCGCGGTTAAAAAAGCGCAGTCCTTTCTGATGATCCGGTATGAGGGCTGGGAACCCCTGACCACCTTTGCCGGGGTGGGGGAAATCCTGGATGTGCTGCAGGGACAGCAGGTGGATGCGGTCCGGGTGCAGATGAATGCCTGGGCCAGCGGCGGTTTCGACCAGGCGATGGCGGGCAGCCTTTCACCCCTTTCGGTGCTGGGCGGGAAATCCGGCCTGAAGACACTGCTGGAGACGTACACCCGGCCGGGCGTGCAGATGGAAGGGCTGGTGTCCTTTGGCCGCTACACCACCGGCAACCCGTACACGCTTTATCATTATGCGGCCAAAACCATTGATCAGGCGGTGGCGATGGATTACCCGCTTGATCTGGTGACCCGGAAGCCCGATAAGGAGCAGGCCGGCGCCGCGATTCTGTCGGCGGCACGGCTGCCGCAGGTCGCGGAAAAATTTTTGCAGTCTTCCGGACGGCTGCAGGGTCTGCCGGCCGCCGTGGCGGATCTCGGGGACCGGCTGTACGGGGATTATACCCGTTCGGATCCGGTGGATCGCGAAATGGCAAAGAGGCTGACCCAACAGGCCCTTGAGGCGCTTGCCGGCGGGGAACGGCTCTCGGTTGCGGGAGGCAACGCCTATGCGCTTGCCTATGCCCGGGTGCTCAGCGATATCCCGCTTTGCAGCAGCGGCTACACGATGCTTGACGAGGATATACCGTTTTATGCGATGGTGCTGCACGGCTATATGGAGATGAGCGGTGCCGCGGTCAATTATGCAGACGATCCACAAACGGCAGTGCTGCAGGCTATTGAAAGCGGAACCGGCGTGTCCTGCCGGCTGATGGCGGCGGACTCATCGCTGCTCAAGGATACCGCCTATGCCCGGTATTATTCCGCGGGTTTGGACGACGCCGTGCAGACGGTCTGTGAAGCGTACCGCCGGGTGAACAGCATGGTGGGGGATCTGCAGGGGCAGACGATTTCCGCCCATCGAAACGATGCAGGTGTGGCGGTAACGGCATATGAAAATGGTGTGAAGATTTATGTCAATTACACCAACGCCGACCGGAGCGTGGACGGCGTTTTGGTTCCGGCCCGGGATGCTGTGCGGGTTGGGTAAGGCAGCAGACATTGTGCTTTTCGGAAAGGAAGGATCACCCTATGGACCTTCGCAGAACAAGGCGCCGTTCGGTTATTGAGCGGTATAATCGGACCGGCTATATTTTCATCCTGCCGTGGGTGATCGGGTTTGCCGTGCTGCTGCTGCAGCCGTTGATCCAGACGGTGCAGTTCAGTTTCAGCGAGGTCGACATCACCGCTTCCGGCTACACCACCGATGCGGTGGGCTGGGAGCACTTTTTCTACGCCTTCCGGGAGGATGCGAGCTTTCCCAAACTGCTGGCAAATTCGGTGGTATCGATGCTGACGGATGTGCCGATTCTGTTGATCTTCAGTTTTTTTGCTGCGGTGCTGCTGCGGAAGAATTTCCGGGGGTGCCGTGTGGTGAAGGGGATTTTTTTCATCACGGTAATCATGTCTTCCGGCGTGTTTATCCAGATGCAGAACGAAACCATCGCCGCCAACACCGTGCAGCTGTCCGCCGCGATGAACAGTGCGGCGGGTGCGGCCAGTTCGCTGAAAAGCATCGATATCGGCAAATACCTGGTGGATGCCGGCATCAGTGAGGAGATCGTCGCTTACCTGGCGGCGCCGGTGGAGGCGCTGTTTTCGGTGATGACCCGTTCCGGCATACAGATTTTCATATTCCTCGCCGGGCTGAGCAGCATCTCCCCTGCGCTTTATGAGGCGTGCAGCATCGAGGGGGCCACCGGATGGGAAACCTTCTGGATGATCACCTTTCCGATGACCTCCCCGCTGATCGTCGTCAACCTGATTTATTCCATTGTGGATTCTTTCATGGCCAACGACAACCAGGCGCTGCAGTACATATACAGCCAGGCGTTTGACAAGCTGAATTACGGATATGCGAGCGCGCTGTCCTGGATTTATTTTGCGGCGGTGGGGCTGATCATCGCGCTGGCGACGCTGATCATATCGAAGCGCGTCGTGTATCACACGTAAGGGGGTGTGCGGATGAACAGAAAAAGGGGACGCCCGGACGGGCATACGCTCGCGGTACGGGGCGGGGAGCGGCTGATGTGGCTGGTCAAAATGGTGTTCATCGTCGGCTTCTGCTTCACAATACTTTACCCGCTGGCGGTGATGCTCTCCCGCGCGTTTATGAGCCGGGCGGATATTTTTGACAACGCGGTTATACTGGTGCCGCGGGAACTGACGCTGGACAACATCCGCTATGCCGCGCAGATGATGAATTACGGCCCGACCCTGTGGAACACGCTGTGGTATGCGCTGAGCACTACGGTGATGCAGACCCTCTCGACCATGATGGTGGGCTACGGTTTTGCGCGGTTCCGCTTCCGGGGCAGCCGGGTGCTGTTTGGTCTGGTGGTGTTCACCATTATCCTGCCGCCGCAGCTGATTATGGTGCCGCTGTATATGCATTTCCGTTTTTTTGATATTTTTGGAATCGCCGGGCTGCTCACCGGCACTTCCGGGCTCAATCTGCTGGATTCCTTTACGCCGTTTTACCTGCTTTCGCTGGGCTGTGTGGGGATCAAAAACGGCATTTTCATCTATATGTTCCGCCAGTTTTTCAAAAATGTCCCCAAAGAAACCGAAGAGGCAGCGCTGGTGGACGGCGCCGGCGCATTTCGGATTTTTTTCCGGATCATGATCCCGTCGGCTATTACTATGCTGGTGACGGTGGCACTCTTTTCGTTTGTCTGGCAGTATAACGACGTCACCTATACCAACCTGTTTCTCAAGAATAACCGAGTGCTGTCCATGACCTACAGTTCGCTGGGCAATTTCCTGTGGGACAATATGTCGTCGGCAGCCGCTTATCTGAAGACCGATGAATATATTGCTGTCATCAAAAGCACCGGCGTGCTGCTGATGATCCTGCCGCTTCTGCTGATTTATCTTGTCATGCAGCGCTTTTTCGTGGATGGCATAGAACGCAGCGGCATCGTGGGCTGAATCGTGTACATTTGCCCATAACAGGAAGAGGATTACCCCGTGGTTTTGGGAAGATAAACGAAATACAATGGAGACAGACAGGAGGCGCTGTATTTGAGAGGAAAACGATGGACCGCCTTTTTGGGTGCGGCCGCGGCCGCCGGCGTGCTGCTGACGGGATGTACGGGACAGGGCAGGGACAGCTCAGGAGGGAAAGAGCCAATGGAAACAAAAAGCGGTGCGGCGTCGAGTCGGATGGAAAAGACGGTTTCTTCCTACGGCGCCTGGCTTTTTGAAGGAAACGACGGCGGTTTTGCCGCCGCGGCCGGCGACACGCTGGAAATCGGGGAGAACGCGCTGCGGTACACCGCCGGCACGGCCGGGCGGCTGGATTCGCCGGGCGGGCTGGATATTCCGGCCGGTGCGGTGCGCACGGTCGAAGTACGGCTCAAGGGCGATGCTGTGCAGAGCCTGACCCTCGCCTGGGCAGGTGCGGACGGCACGTTTGCGCAGGAAAACCAAGTGTCGATACCGCTTGAAGCGGACGGAAAATATCACGATTACCAGATTGACCTGGCCGGGCAGCCCGGCTGGAGCGGACAGGTATCCCGGCTGCGGTTTATCACCGAAGCCGGCGGGGTGCTGGAGATCGACAGCATCCGGCTGTCCGGGCTGTATCTGGTGCCGTTTCCGTGGCTGAGCGGGGATTTTACCAAGGATTTGTACCAGCTTAAGGAGATTCAGGAGGCTTTCCGCGCAGATAACCATACGGTGACAGTGGGCTTTTCCGCGCTGGTACAGTACCTGTCCGACACCGACGATGAAGAGAATATCGCGATGGAATACCGGCGTTCGGTGGAGTATTACGTCAAGCTGGCCAAAGCGGCGGATATGCCGGTGATGATCTGGCTGCGGGCGGATCCCTGGGCGGAGCCGTATACCGGGGTGGCGCAGAAACTGTATGCGGACGACCGCAATCTGATGTGGACCGAGGAGCTGACGGCAAAACCGGCCTATCGGAAGGATCTGACCGGGTATTTCAACTACTGCCTGGCCCAGACCGACCTGTCGGGTGCCAAAACGCCGTACTGGCAGTATACCGAGAAGCTGCTCGGACAGTGTGCACAGGCGGTGAACGAGGCGGTTCAGGAGAATCCCGAATATATCCTTGGGGTGACGACCACCTCGGAGTACCGCTACCTAACCGACGGGCAGGAGCATATCCTCGACTATAACCCGCATACGATCCGGGAATTCCGGGACTGGTGCCGGGAAAAGTACGGCACCGTCGATGCGCTGAATGCGGCCTGCTCGACGTCGTTTACCACCTGGGAGCTGCGTTCGGCCGATTATGACCCGGCCACAGTGGAAAATGCCGGCGGCTTCGATGCGCCGCGGGAGCGGTTCACGCCGTCGGCGTTCTGGGACGACTGGTCGGCGTTCCGTGCTCAGCAGATTACCACGGCGGAAACACGGCTCGTGGAGATCATTGGGGAACACCTCGACAGCAAGTACATTTATACGCATCAGATCCCCTATGCCGATCACACAACAGCTTCACCGATCACGACCGGCAATGTGCCGGGCTCGAACATCGGCATCGACTTTTTCAACCACGACGTCACCGCAGCGAACATGGAGGCGATCACGTCGATGCTCGGCGGGGATGTCAGCCGTACCTGGGGCGTGCCGGAATGGCTGGTGACCCACAGCGCGCCGTATGAAAGCACCGATAAGGCGCTGCGCAGCATGGCGGCGGCAGGGGTGAAATATCTGTGCCCGTTCAACTGGGGCAGCGGCGACGAATACGACGTGAAGGGGTCCCCCGCCGAAAAGGCGATTGCGGATTTCGTCGCCGAGCGGGAAGCCATGGATAATCCGATGGCGGGCGTATCGGTGAACGCGACCGCGGGCTTTGCCGATGCACAGGCGTTGGTGGACGGCTCTCTCGGCACGGTGTTTTCCGCCGCATCCTTCAAGGCGGGCGACTGGATCAGCTTTGATCTGGGGGAAGAGCGGACGCTCAGCAGCGTAACCCTGTACCCGGCCGGCCAGAACGGGAGCCTGCCCGTGCAGGTGACGGTGCAGACCGAGCAGGACGGCGCCTTTAAAACGGCAGGAACCTATACGCTTGCACAGCTGGATGCGGCAAAGCCGGCCGACCTGTATTTCGATCCGACAGTCACCCGCCGGATCAAGCTGATTATCGATGAACCGGCGAAAAACAGCAGCGGTGAGACGATATTTTCCCTCGCGGAAATTCGGGTGGGGAATAAGGCGTAAAAGCGGCAGAATCAAAATTATCCGGAAGAAAGGGGCAGACACATGAAAAAGCGCATTCTGGCGATTCTTCTTTCCCTGGCACTTGTGTGTACGGCGGGATTTGCGGGACTCTCCGTTTTGGCGGAGGATCCGGTGCCGCTGGAGGTCACGGGCGTCGGCATCTTCGACCAGACCCCAAACAAGGGCATCCATACCTTCAATGAAAACGCGAAGCTGATCCAGGTCACCTTCAACCGGGATTTCTGGACAGGCGAGGCCAGCTATGTGGAGCTGAACGAAGCAGTCAACCTGTACCTGAAGATCAACGGCAAAACCCCGAGTCAATGGGTGGGGGATTACGGCAGTGCTACCTGGGGCTGCATCACCGCCCATGTCAAGCGCAGTGATGCGCTCGGGCAGTATCTGGAGATCAACCTGACCGGTGTGGAGGGTCTGCCGAGTGAGTCGACCGACAGCACCATTGAATTCCTGCCGGGCTTTGCGGGCGGGCTCGGACGCCGCTATACCTTCCACTACACCGCAAACCAGAATGTACCCTATGCCGAGGAGGCTCTGGAGGTCACCGGCGTCGGTATTTTCGATCAGACGCCGAATAAGGGTATCCATACGTTTAATGAAAACGCGAAACTGATCCAGGTGAAATTCAACCGGGACTTCTGGCCGCAGGAAACCAACTTTGTGGAGCTCAACGAGGCGGTCAACCTGTATCTGAAAATCAACGGCAAAACCCCGAGTGAGTGGGTAGGGGAGTATGGAAGCGCGACCTGGGGCTGCATCACCGCCCATGTCAAGCGCAGTGACGCGCTTGGCCAGTATCTGGAGATCAACCTGACCGGCGTGGAGGGACTGCCGAGTGAATCGATCGACAGCACCATTGAATTCCTGCCGGGCTTTGCCGGCGTGCTGGATGAGGCGGTTGTTTATGCGTATAAAGCCGGACAGAACCTGCCGTATACCATAAAAACGGATGACGGCGGCGATGACGGAGACGATGGCGATGACGAGGAAAATCCGGCTGAGGGACTGGTCACCGGTGTGGGTGTTTTCGATCAGGAACCGAATAAGGGCATCCATGATTTCGGCACCGCACGGCTGATCCAAGTGAAGTTTGGCGAGGATTTTTACGATCCGGCACAGCTGACCGGCGGTGTCAAGCAGTGGGTGCAAGGCGAGCTGGGGGACTACATTAAAATCAATGGCAAAACCGTTTCGGAATGGAACGGGATCGAATTCAACAGTGTGCAGATCCATGTCAAAACCAGCGAGGCATTGGGCGGACAGTATCTGGAGATCAACACCTCTGCGCTCGAAGGTCTGCCGCTCGTGACCACTGACAATACGGTGGAATTCCTTCCGGGTTTCCCGGTATTCGGCAAGGCGGCATCCGACAAAGCCTATGCTTTTACCTATAAGGCAAATGAGAATGTTCCCTTTGTGCTTGAAGAAAACAGTGCACCGGATGAAGGCGGAGAAGGCGGAGACGACGGCAAGCCGGAGGAAAAGCCGCAACCGGATGGCCTGGTCACGGGTGTCGGCATTTTTGACCAGACGCCGAATAAGGGCATCCACACCTTCAACGAAAACGCGAAGCTGATTCAGGTGAAGTTCAGTGAGGCGTTTTATGACCCGGCGCAGCTGACCGGCGGGGTTAAGCAGTGGGTGCAGAGCGAATTGGGCGATTACATCAAAATCAACGGTAAGACGGTTTCGGCCTGGAACGAAATTGAATTCAACAGCGCGCAGGTGCATGTCAAGACCAATCAGGCGCTAGGCGGGCAGTATCTGGAGATCAACCTGTCCGGACTCAAAGGCCTGCCGGCGGAGGACACCGATAACACGGTGGAGATTCTCAAGGGCTTTCCGGTGTTTGGGAAAGCGGCATCCGACAGGACGTATACCTTTACGTATAAAGCCGGCCAGAACGTGCCGTTCACCCTGACAAAAACGGAGAACCCGGAAACCGGGGCTGCGCTGCCGGTGGTGCCGTTTGCGCTGGCCGCTGCCGCCGGACTGCTGACGGCCGGTACAATGCGGCTGCGGAAAAAGCGCGCCGCGTAAGGCTGGCGCACGACGGAAAGCGAGAGAACAGCGATGAAAAAAAGGAAACTGACGACTGTACTGCTCAGCCTGGTGCTGTGTGTCGGCATGCTGACGCCGGCGGGATTTGCCGCGGAAGCGGATGAGGCGTTCGACGTCGCCGCCGTCGGTGTGCTGGATACCGATCCGCAGGGCAGTGTGGTGGATTTCGGCAGCAGCTACCTGTGGCAGGTGAAATGCAATAAGGACCTGTATTCCGGCCCGGAGAGCGACGCGGTCGGCGATAAGCTGAAAACCTTTGTGCAGAGCGAGATCGGCGACTATATCGCGATCAACGGCAAAACGGTGACCCAGTGGAATCAGGAGAGCTTCAACAGCGTAATGATCCACATCAGCATCAACGCCAAAAACGGGCAGTATTTTGAAATGAACACCTCCGCTATGCTCGACGGGCTGCTCAGCCTGGATACCGATAACACCGTTACCTTTTTGCCGGGGCTGCCGGCGGGAGACGGCTCCAAGCTTGAGAAAGCGGTAACCTTCAAGCTGGCGGCGGGATCCCGGGAACCCTTTGTCCGTGCAGCCGAGGCGGAGGTGATAACCACCACCACGACCGAGGCGGTGGATCCCTCGACTATCCCGTTCGATGTGGCGGCTGTCGGCGTGCTGGACCAGACACCGCAGAAAGGCCTGCATGACTTTGGCTCCTCTTACCTGTGGCAGATCGATTTTACCAAGGATTTTTACGACACGGAGCAGATGGCCAATGGTCGGAAAGACCATGTACAGAGCGAACTGGGAGAGTATATCGTAATCAACGGCAAAACGGTGACCCAGTGGAACACCGAACTGTTCAACAGTGTGCAGATCCACGTCGCGACCAACCCTTCGTTCGGCCAGTATCTGGAGATGAACACCGACAGCCTGCTTGACGGCCTGGTGGATGAGAGCACGGACAATACGGTGACGATTCTCAAGGGGTTTCCCTGTGCGGGCGGCACAGCGCTGGAAAACAGCGTGAGCTTCCGGCTCGCGGCGGGGCCGTTTGCGCGGCTGGATGAGCCGGTGGATGAACCGGCACAGACGACCACTACCCCGGCGAAGACCGAAAAAACCACGACGACAGGGAAATTTCAGATTGTGGACGAAAGCGGGCCGGATGCGGCATCCGGGCCATCCGATGGGAACACGCCGGGCGGGCCCGGCATAGGGTGGATCATCGGGATTGCCGCGGCGGCGGTAGTGATTGCCGGCGGCATTGTGGTGATTGTCCTGTGGAAGAAGGGCATTCTGTTCCGGAAGCCGTCCTCTGAAGCAGAGGACGATGCGGATCATCCGGCGGAATAAGCATGGGGGGAGCCCGCGTGCCGGGATACGACACGCGGGCTCTCCTTAAAAACGACGATGGAGAAAAACGTATGACCACTTACCTGGAGAATCTGCGATGTCAATATGAATCTGAAAATCATCTGGTTCCGCGCGAAGGCGCGGTATTCAGCTGGTCGTATGGGACGGAGGACCTGTCTGCCTTGGCCAGTGTTAAGGCGGTCGTCGTGGACAGCCGGGATACGGTTGTCTGGTCCAGCCCGGAATATCCGGAACCGGTCGTCCAGACGGAATATACCGGCGCGTGCCTGTCACCCGGCGCGCGTTACAGCCTGCTGGTCACTGCAACCGACCGCGGCGGCGCACAGCACACCGCCCGCATCGCGTTTGATACGGTGCCTGAAGCGTTTGCGGCCGACTGGATATGGCTGGATAATGCGCACGTCCGCCCCACGACGGTCAATGCGCATTATACCGGTTACAGCTCGCCGTATTTCCGGCGACGCTTTGCGGTGGAGGGCGAGGTGCGGCGGGCCATGCTGTATGCTTCGGCGCTGGGGGTATATGAGCTGCAGCTCAATGGCCGGCGCCTGCATGACACCTGGTTTGATCCCGGCTGGACCGATTACCGCCGGCGTATCGCGTACCAGGCCTATGACGTGACCGAATGGCTCAGTCAGGGGGAAAACCGTCTGGACGCCTGTCTGGGTGAAGGGTGGTATCGCGGGTTTATCCTTTTTCACGATAAAAACTATGGGGATATCCCACTCAAGCTGTTTTGTGAACTGCGGGTGGAGTATGCTGACGGCCGGCGGTGCACGGTGGCATCGGACGGTCAATGGAAGGCCGGAACCGGCCCGCTGCGGTATTCCGACTTTCAGATGGGAGAATTTTACGCGCCGACACCGGAGGAAGGCACCGATGCCTTTTACCGCTATCCGGTGTGTGCGCAGCCGGACCGGGAACTCACCGGCCGGCTGGTGCCGCAGCTCGGACCGCCGATCCGGGAGATCGCGTCGTTCACCCCCCGACTGCTTCACTGGAAAGAAGGGGCGGCGGTGCTGGATGTCGGCCAGAATATATCCGGATTTCTGCGCCTGCGGCTGCGCGGACTGCCGGCAGGCCGGGAAATTCGGATTGTCTGCGGGGAAATGCTCGAAGCGGACGGCGGGGTGTACACCGAAAATCTCCGTCTGGCGGAGCAGGTGAACCGCTATATCGCGGTGGGGAGAGCGGAAGAAACCTGCCAGCCGCATTTCACCGTACACGGTTTCCAGTATGCAGAAATTCACGGTCTGCTTCCGGAGGAACTGGAAAAGGCGGAGATCACGGCGGAGGGCTGCACC
>ERZ825896.737-NODE-737-length-40230-cov-20.747928_pt1 | contig 40230 bp, 40 predicted proteins | sample MGYA00519858_ERZ825896 | MGnify/ENA primary metagenome ERZ825896 (study PRJEB31778, sample SAMEA3449214) | human gut metagenome | biome: human gut; feature: human-associated habitat; material: faeces | place: United Kingdom | collected 2010/2012 ... | reverse complement strand
AACTTCTGGAGCAGCTGATCGGCAGTGACGCAGATATTCTGATCTGCACAAAGTCGGATCTTGTGGTACGGGATATTGATCTGTTGAAGAAGCTTGGACGTGTAACCGTTTCATGGTCGATCAACACACTAGATGAAAATTTCAAGAACGATATGGATTCTGCTTCGAGCATTGAGCACCGTATCGCTGCTATGAAGCAGGTATATGAGGCAGGTATCCGTACAGTCTGTTTCGTATCCCCGGTATTCCCCGGTATCACGGATTTTGAAGCAATCTTTGAGCGGGTAAAGGATCAGTGCGATCTGTTCTGGCTCGAAAATCTCAATCTTCGAGGCGGTTTCAAAAAGACAATTATGGATTATATCGCCGGAAAATATCCTGATCTTGTACCACTTTACGACGAGATCTATAACAAGCATAACCGCAGCTACTTTGAAGCACTTGAAGTAAAAGCTGAGGAAATGGCTAAGAAGTATGATTGTCCCTTTGTGGATAATGAAATGCCTTATGGCAGAGTCCCGCAGGGACATCCGGTAATCGTGGATTATTTCTATCATGAGGAAATCCGAGGGACAGAAAATACAGGAAAAATAAATCGTTAAACAGAAATTGACCAAGTTCTTTGAACGAGGGAGAGTAATTATCGAAAAAGCATGTTCGCTGATTTCTCGATAATTAACATGAACAATATATCACAGAATTCCAAAAGAAGTAACATCATAAATTTAACACAGTAAAGCGCTACCTTTGCATTTTTGATGGATAAACAATATAAAAGCCCTCGTGTGCTCTGCCTGCACATATACATTTTAAATAATACAGTTCAAATTTTTCGGTTTCAGAATTTATATCAAAACTATATTCCATGAATTGCTCCTAATCAATTTCTATTTTAAAACAGATTGGACTGCTGTTGTTAAAGTTCTCGTTTGCTTTAATAATCAATTCATTATCATTTCTTTCAAATTTAAGCGTTTCACTTGTTGAAAGCAGCGTAATCCTTTTTATGATGAAATCGTGCGGATTGTGCTTTTTCAATGCCTTAATAACAGCATTTTCACCATTTGGACGCATTTGAAAAGCATATATTGAACCGCATTTATATGTGAATCGAAAATCTTTATTTGTAAATTTCTTTTCACTTGAATCTTGGAAAAATCCCGCTTTGTTATTGACTTTTCCTTCGCCAAAGGTTTTCCAAAATGTTGTGTTGTAAATTCCTTCACCGTTTAGTTTAAGCCAAGCGCCTAATTGTTTCAGTACAGCAGTTTCTTCATCTGTAATTGTACCGTCGGCTTTTGGGCCTACATTCAAAAGTAACATTCCATTTTTGCTTACAATATCTATTAAATCAGTAATAATGTGCCTTGCTGATTTGAATTCGTTGTTTTTTGTATATCCCCACGAGCGTTTGCCTATCGCAGTATCGGTTTGCCAAGGAATAGGGGATATATCTGTTAAAGCGCCGCGCTCAACATCAAAGGTCGCCACAGTAGGTGGAAATGCCTCATGCTTATAGTTGATGGTAACCTCTTCGCCCCACTCATCTGCTCTGTTGTAGTAATATGCACACAGCTTTTTTAAATACGGTTTAAATGAGTGATTGTGTATCCACCAGTCAAAATAAAGAATTTTCGGCTGATATTTATCAATCAATTCACAGGTACGCACGAGCCAGTCCTCAAGCCATTCTTTACTTGCACCGATGGAATAAGTATCTGCTGTCGTTTTGTGTATTGTATGGCTGTCCCATTCAGGGCAATAAACAGCGGGTCCGTAAAAATCTCTGTACTTTTCATCATTTACATCACTGTCAAATGTTCTGCCCATATTCATAAAGAAATAATGCTCGGCTCTGTGTGTTGATGCACAGAAGGTCAAGCCATTATTCTCACACGCTTTCTTTATTTCGCCTATAACATCTCGGCACGGCCCCATTTTTGTGGCATTCCAGCGGTTAAATGCTGTATCATACATAGCAAATCCGTCATGATGTTCACACACGGGCATAACGAATTTTGCACCGCTTTCCTTGAAAAGTGCTGCCCATTTATCTGCATTAAACTTTTCTGCCTTGAACATAGAGATAAAATCCTTGTAACCGAATTTATCCTGCGTACCATAGGTTTCTCTGTGATATTCAAATTCACGGCAGTTTTTATCATACATTGCTCTTGAATACCACTCACTGCCGTAGGCAGGTACGCTGTAAATTCCCCAGTGAATAAAAATTCCGAGCTTGCCGTTGTAATACCAGTCCGGTGTTTTGTGATTGGATAAAGACTCCCAACTATCTTTATATTTCCCGTTTGTGATTACATCATCTATCTGCTGTAAGTATTCCTTAGTTGTCATAATTTTTCCTCACGCAAAGCATTCTATAATCTCTGCACCCTTTCTGACAAACGCAATAAATTCATCAATTTCTGCTGTAACAGTATGATAGCCCTTGCCGTATTCCTTTTTATCCTTTGTCAATATCCATTCGCCTTCAGGAAGGTAAACTGTTTTTTTAGTCTGTCCTCTATTTACAATCGGTGCAAACAAAATATCATCACCAAACATATACTGCTCACCGAGGGTGTAGCATTCCTTATCATCAGGAAAATCAAAGAACATCGGACGCATTACAGGATAACCCTTTTCGGATGCAATTTTCATATGATGCTCAATATACGGTCTGAGTCTTTCACGAAGAAAAACAAGCTTTTTCAGTATTTCAAAAATGCGTTCACCGAAGCTCCAAAGCTCATTCGGATCACCTGATGGCTCTTTAAGATTGCTCTTTTCGCCATGGCGGTTACGGTTGCCGTGCAGACGCATAACAGGAGAAAACACGCCGTACTGAAACCAACGAACAATCAGCTCTCTGAATTCTTCACTCTGCGTATCACCGCCGTAAAATCCGCCGATATCGGTGTTCCACCAAGGAATACCGCACATAGACATATTAAGACCGGCTTTAACCTGCTCGGACAAACTCTCAAATGTCGAAAATACATCACCGCTCCACACAAGTGCACCGAATTTCTGACTGCCGGTATATGCACAGCGAACAAGTGTTACACTGTCATCAATGCCTATTTCCTTAAATCCGTCATATGCCATTTTTGAATAGTAATACGGATAAAGTAGGGCAACCTCATCACCTCTGCCTTTATACCAGATCAGATTATCAAAATCCTCAGGGTGAATCTCAGGCTCTGCCTCGTCAAACCAAAGTGCATCAACACCGTTGTCAATATAATTTTCTTTCAGCTTGCTCCAAACAAATTTACGTGTTTCAGGGTTTGTGACATCAATTTCACTCTGCCAGCCATAAAAGCTGAACACTCTGTCCGCACCCTTTGTTGTGCGCATTAACATATTGTTGTCACGCATATAATTATAGTTTTCACTTGCTCCGTTTATTGTCGGCCACATGGATACAACAAGTTTTGTGCCCATGCTGTGCAGCTCATCCGTCATAGCCTTGACATCCTGCCAATATTTTGGGTCAAATTTATAATCTCCCTGCTCTGTCCAGTGGAAATAATCAACTATAATAACAGAAAGGGGAATCCCTTCATCCTTGTATCTTCTTGCAACAGCAAGCAAATCATCCTGCGTTTCATATCTTAAACGGCTCTGCCAAAAGCCCGTTGCCCAGTGCGGCATAATCGGCGAATGACCTGTTAAATCTGCAAGTGCCTGTGCTGTTTGCTTTGGTTTACCGTCAATTACTATGTAATCAATTTTTCTTGTTGCATTCACGCTCCAGCGTGTTCGGTTGTTTGACAGTTCTACATTTCCGATAGCAGGGTTGTTCCACAAAAAGCCGTATCCGAGTGACGAATACACAAACGGTATTGTGCATTTTGTATTCACATTTCTGATGTCAAAAGAACAGCCTTTCAAATCAAATTTTCCCACAGGCTCATGACCGATACCGTAAAAATGCTCATTATCATTTGGCTTGAAGGTTACACGTGCAGACCACGCTCCACTCGGCTTACACTCGTAATGGCGAAAACCGCCGTTAAATGCAAGTTCGGGCTTTTCCTCTAAAATCACCTTGTCATCATGGTAAAATATAATTTTTCCGCTTCGCTCAAGCTTAGCTGTCAGTGTGCCGACCTGCATTGAAACAGAATATTCATCTTCCGTAATTTTTGCATCTGCTGCCTGTGGCATCAGCGTAAAATTTTCATTATATATTCTGCCCTCAGGGAAAGCCTCAAAGCGTATTGAATTATTATAGCAGGCAGTAATTCTTACCACCTCACCGTATCTTGAAAAAATAATTGCATTATCTTTTATAGCCGTATTATTCATATAATTCACCTCAATTTTATTATTAAATATATTCGTTGAAAATTCAAGAACCTTGTTATATAATTATAGAAAAAAGTTAAGGTTTAAGGCCATGATTGATTTTGAAAGCAAAAGAAGCGGTAATGCTTATTATCACACAATTGATATTCACAATCTGAATTTCGGTCAGCATACACACCGCAGTTATGAAATGATATTTATAAAAGCAGGAATACTCAAAGTTACCATTGAAAACACTGAATATATAATAAAACCAAACTATGCCATAATAATTTCGCCATATCAAATTCATTCATTTGAAACAATAGAATATAACGATGTATTCAGCTGCATTTATTCCCCTGATATGTTACAGGATTTTTATGATACGACTAAGAACTTTGACTTTGAAAGTCCTGTTTTTCCTTTTATGCACAAAGATTTAAATACACTGAGTGAACAGAATAAAAATATATTTGAACAAAAAGCAGTGCTATATAAGTACTGTGCCTCAATCATAGATTCCGGATTGAAAGAAAAATACGAACAGAAGAATTATCATCTGCTCAGTCAGATTTCCCAATACATTCAAGAAAATATCAAAAATGATTTGTCACTTAAAAAAATGTGTGCCGATTTAGGCTATAGCTATCATTATATTTCCGGTATTTTCAAAAAGAACTTCGGTATGAATTTTTCTGCATATATCAATCAAATCAGACTTGATGAAGCTGTGAAACTGCTCAAATACACAAATAAAACCTCTTGTGAAATTGCAAATGAATGCGGATTTTCAACAATCAGAATTTTTAACATTACCTTTAAAAATCATTTTGGAATCACTCCGAGAGAGTATAGAAAGAAATATAACCTTGAATAAAATTACAGGTTGAAAGAAAAATAAAATCCTGCTAAACTAAATAGTGTTGGCAGTATTTACAGAGTTCTAAACTGAATAAGATAACGAATAGATAAGGGCAAACTTAAAGAGAGTTTTGAAATGTCTCTCAAATGCCCTGTGAATTTTTTTCGAATCTTTTACCCCCCGAATATTCGATTTTCTACTACGAATTACAGTGCAAAACGTATATGTCTTATTCATTAGAGCACATACAAGTCATAAAATCAACAAGGAATTTATAAAAAAATAATTAGACTAGGGGTAGTCCAAATAATCATACTATAACAATTAAAAACCTTACTGAAGAAAAAAGACATTTTTCGAGTCGGTCATTTTTTGTTATTTTTACTAACACTGTCAATTGACGGTGTTTTTTTGTTCGCAAAATTTACAAGTCCTATTATGAGCGAAATGGAACTTTTACTTGGAAAGTTACAAGGAACAAACGCTCTATACAATTCCGAAAGGATAATTCATAATAGGAGGTAGTAAAAATGAGAGAGGTTTATACAGGTATGAATCCAAGCGAAATTGAGAGCGAATGCCTAAATGGTATATACAATGAAATAGCCAATGTTATAGGCATAGATGCTACAATAGCACTCTACTCTGTATATCGGGGTCAACAGGTTACCTTTCCGGTAAACTTCTTCACAACTGAGTTTATTGCATCAAGAGTTGTCATGGAATACGATGGTTCAAACATTAAACAGCTTGCAACAAAATATGGTTATAGTGAGAAGTGGATCAGAAAGATGATCAAAGAATCAAAAGAACACAAGGAGAAATTGAAATGAAAAAGAGTAAAATGTTTATCACAATATCTGTGGCTATCATTATGATAGCCGCAGTATTCACAGGATGCGATCTGAAGGCACCTGTGATAAATGGTATCGACAGCGTTATAGAACTAGACTGTAACACTGAATTTAACTTAAAGGATTATCTAATTGAAAATGTTAAAATTGCTGATGAAACAGACGAAGGTATTATCGACTATAATCTTTCCGATTTGGAATATAAGATAAGCTGTGATGATTCTGTATACGATGAAGAAACCGGAAAATTCAACACCAATAAGTATGGAAATTATAATGTTGAATTATCGGTAAAAGATAAGAGCCATAATAAAACCAAATTTGCATTTACAGTCAAAGTGAATCCATTGAACATAGATAGTAAGGTTGAAGAATTGGTTAAAATAGATTGTGGAACTTTATTCAATATCAAAGATTACCTAAACGAAAGAATAACAATAACCAATACAGACAAATCTGTTGAATACAAATTAAGTGATTTTGATTACACCGTTGATTGTCCAGAAACAGTATATAATGCTGCGAGTGGCAAACTTGACACTTCAAAATCAGGAGAGTATAATGTTGAGCTTACCATAAACTCAGGATGTTTTGAGAACAAGAAAATTAACTTTAAAATTAATCTTAATCCTTTGGTAATTGATAAAGGCTATTATGTATATAAAAGTGATACATCATCGTCAGGATTTGAATATCTTGGATATTGCGAATACAAAAACACATCAGTAGAAACCCTTTCAGTAACCTCGGTTGAATTCCAGTTTTTTGATAAAGACGGAGTTATGATTGCAAATAGTGATTCGCCGGAATACTCAAGAGATTATCTTGCAAGTGGTGAAAGCGGATATTCGTTAGACACATATGCTTCTTGTAATTCTTCAGTAAGCAGTGAAAATGAAATTGCTAAAGTAGAAGTAAACATAAAATATGAAAAGAGCACAGCAGCAGACAGTACATCCCTTGATGTTGAAAATATGAAAATAACAAATGATTATGATTACAATGTTTCGGGGTTTGCCGGAACAACCGTAGTAACAAATCCGTATAACAAGGATGTAGAGTATTATAGCCTTTTAGCAGGTATGTATGATAAAGACGGAAAACTAATCGGCGTTATGGATTCAATGGATAACAATCGTATAAATTCAAAATCAAAATCACGAGCCACAGCATTTTGGTTGCCAGATTCAAGAATAATTCCAGACAAGGTTAAAACCTTAAAGGCAAGTGCAAGAGTGACTTCATTTGTTGAAGAATAGAGTTACAGTATTCAAATAATTGAACCCTCTGCAAAAATGCAGAGGGTTATTTTGTCAAATATTATTGAATGTTTTATCAACTATTGGTATAATAAATTTAATCTACACAGAGGTTATTATTATGAGCAATGAAAATGAAAAGACAAATAAAGAAGAACTTGCAAATGCAGAAATTCAGGTTGAAATAGAAAAAGCAAATGAAGTTGTATATGGCGAAGTTATCGACTATCGAAAGAAAAGATTTCGAATTGATGTAAAAGGCTTTGCCAACAAAATTATGCAAGTTTTGGATTTTGCAGAAACTATTAGAGATATTCAAATTGATAAAGAGTATGTTCTGGAAATTCCCAAAGAATTCAGAGAAGGACTTGAAAATGGCGATTTGTGGATAATGGAAAACGCCAAAGAGAACGGGAAATACTGGCCTAACATAATGGAAAAGGCTGACAATGGCAAAAATCAAATCGTAAAACCACTTGGATTGAAAGAAAAAGCCATTGTTCAAGGCAATCCGATTCAAGAACTGTCACAGAAATGCCAAAATGTGTATCTTCAAGGTCAAGTTCAAAGATTGGCTGAAATTGCAGAAGCAACATATAAACAAGTTCAAGAATTAGACAGCCTACATTTGGATGACAAGATAGGTCTGATTTCTTCTGCTAAAGACAGATTGTATCTTGCTATGTCGCAAAAAGATGATGCTTCAAGAACAACGGCGATTCAACTTGTTCTTGCAGATGTTTCTGCTGTACAAAGACAAGTATTTACAACATTCAAAAGAAAATCTGAGAACTTTGTAAATGTACCAAAGAATCAACTGTTACAAATAGCCAAAGAAACATTTTCTCCAACCGGATTTGTTGAAGAAGCTGTTAGTGAGTATTTCAAACTTCAGAAATACTTTGATTTATATGCCACTTCAACAGATTTAATGGCGTCTGCCTATATACTTATGGGAGAAAAGTATAACGCAAAACAAGTTTATCAACAATCCTTGCAAAAATTGAGCGAAGTTAATACAGAAAATATAAGCTCAATTAAAAATCTAAAAGATAAGAAGATTAAATTTGAAGGAATTTGTGATAGCCTTACCGAACCGATTATTCAACAAGAAGAATTGTGTTTAGGCACTGGCAATAACACAGATACAATGTTAATCGAAATTACGGGTAAAGAATTACTGGAGGCATATGAAGATGGGAATTAATTTAATTAAAGCCGGTGGAAAAATCGGCAAAGCCATTGTAGGCGGAATAGCTGCAGTTGGTATTGGGGGCTTAGCACAAGTAGCAAAGAAAAATGGTCCAAAAATCATCAAAGCTGTAGGCAAAGTTATAAAAAAATAATGTGTATAAAAATCATTAATGCAATTACTTATTTTGCTGATGAACAAAGCAAAAGAATAATCCAATTAATCCGGTAGATATAAGCCGGATTGAAGAAATCAAAAAAGTGCTTAATGATGTTACAATTGACAGAGCAATAGAGGACGGAATCTTGGTTCGTGTAAAAAACATACTTTCAAAATGAGATGGTCAAAATAAGTGAGCAATTTGTTTATATAAACAGATTGTTCGCTTTATTTGCAGATGTAATAGTTCTACGAAAACCAATTAAAGTTATGTTAACGTGACCTAATGTGAATTGCAAGTAAAAAGCGATCTGATTATTACAGATCGCTTTGGCTTTTTGATGGCTACTTTTGCATTTTTGATGCATAAACAATATAAAAGCCCGGAATGAAAAAAACGATGATTTTTTAATGAAAATCTGCGGCTTTTGGATCCGATTGCGGAGAACGAGATTTACAGCCGCTTCAATTCCTTTGTGCAAAGCAAAACGGCCATTTACATTTCGCATCGGCTGTCCAGCTGCGTTTCGATACCATCGCCGTGTTTGATCACGCAAGGCTGGTGGAAAGCGGTACGCATACAGCGCTTTTGGCTGCCGACGGCCAATATGCAGCGCTGTGGAACGCGCAGGCAAAGTATTATGTGTAGCCTGCAGCAGCACAACAATGCCGCTCTCGGCGAAAACGAAAAAATGAAGGAAAAAGCAAAAAGTGGCAGCGGTTTTATTGACATCCGTCCAAAAATGTGATTTGATATACACAGAGCGCTTTGGTATTGTAAAGACAGCCGGGGCGCGCACAAAACAGCTTCAGATTGCAAAATAACATTTTGCGACAATGTTATGCTTTTGACGACAGGAGGAGATTTTTATGAATAGAAAGAATATAGGTATAGCTTTTGGCGCGCTTTGTGGGTTGGTAGCTTTAACTGCAACGGCAGCGGAAATATTCTATGATATCTCAATCAACACGAAATCGCCTATCCATATGAGCAAACTCAACAACTTGGTTCAAAAAGCCACGAATACTGCCGGTAATGAAGAGGAAGCAAGTGCAAAGTACAGCGGTATGACAGGCACGCCGGAAATTAAAGAATGGTATGCTACACACGGAGAGGATGTCTATATTCTGTCTGATTCGCTGCGCCTGCACGGAAAACGGTTCAAAAATACCGGCACAAAATATGTTCTCGTATGCCACGGCTACACAAGCAAGGCCAAGCATATGGCCGGATTTGTTCATAAATTTTACACGCTTGGTTATAATGTTTTGGCAGTAGATGCAAGAGCCCACGGCGACAGCGAGGGAACAAAAATCGGTATGGGCTGGCCGGAGCGTGTGGATATTATAAAGTGGATAAACCGGATCCTTTCATGGGAGCCGAACGCCCGGATCGTTCTGCATGGTGTATCCATGGGGGCGGCAACGGTTTTGATGGCGTCAGGTGAAGATTTACCCGGAAATGTGAAGGCTGTTATTGCAGATTGCGGCTACACGTCGGAATGGGATGAGTTCCAACGGGAGGCGGACGTCCTGCATATTCCGTGGTTCCCCGTGCTCAACGCCACATCGGTATTGTCAAAGATTCGTGACGGGTATGATTTTAAGCAGGCCAGCGCCCTTGCACAGGTGAAAAAGAGCCGCATACCAACGCTGTTTATTCACGGCTCGTCGGATGAGCTTGTGCCGTACAGTATGCTGGGCGAATTGTATGCGGCTGCAGCCTGCGAAAAAGAGGAACTTACCGTAGAAGGCGCAGGCCATGCGCTCTCGTCTTCTGTTGCACCCACGCTGTATTGGCGTACAGTCGAGGATTTTATCGCAAAGTATTTAGATAGGTAAGCTAAATTTATTTGCCATTTATGTGGAAATGTGTAAATATAAACGCCCGGGAGAAGCGGTTCGTTATGGAGGATGCGCCGGCGTTTGGCGCTAGGATCGTCGCCGATTTGACAGGTAAATAGGACTCTACGCAGCGGCGCACCAAACGGTACGTCGCTTTTGCATCCTGTGTGCTAATGCTGTGTTGCAAAAGACGGTCGGGTGTGGTACGCTTGTATTAGAATTCTATGCATTTTTGCAAAAAGGGGAGGGTGCCTGTGTCTGCCAACCGTAAGGGCTTGTCTGTAACGGAACGCCATGTGCTGCGCAGTGTGGCCATTGCCGTCTTGTTTGTGCTGTCCGGCGTGTTAGGGCATATTCCCGCGTCGGTGCCTTATGTAAAAAACTTATGGAATGGGCAGGGTACAGCATTGTCCTGCCGACTGTGTACGAGAACAAGCACAGACCAATAACTGATGATGAACGCCGAATGATACTTGAAACCATACCAAAGCACTATGCCGGAACTATGGTGCTTACGATGTTATGCTGCGGACTTAGACCGATAGAAATCCGAAGAATGAAGTGGGATTGGATAGATTTTGAAAACGCAATTCTGACAGTCGGCAAATCCAAAACGGAAGCAGGAACAGGACGAAAGATACCAATTCCGCCGGTACTTTTAGATGCATTAAAGGAACATAAAGCAAAAGAACTCAACAACGAATATGTATTCGTAAAGTACGAAAAGCACACACGCATGGATGACAATGCCTTTTATCAAAGCTGGAAAAACTTTGTAAAAGAAATGGACTTAGCAAACGAAGCTCACCTATATCGCAATCAAGTAAAGAACTCAATCATAGCGCCTGATTTCGAGCCATACCTACTTCGCCACACTTTCTGCACCGATTGTCAGGCAGCCGGAGTGCCAATCAATGTGGCAAAAGAATGGATGGGGCACTCAGATATATCGGTAACCGCAAAAATCTATACACATATGGTAGACGAAGTATTCGAGCAGAACCGAATGAGAATGGCTCAATATGCAGTAACTAAATCCCAACAAGTTGAAAGCCTAACCGCAACAAACTGATATATAAAAAAATAAAAGGATAGTCGAGAAATAACTCGGCTATCCTTTTTACTAAATTAATTTTATCATTCAAAAGAGAAAATTGATGGAACAGTGTCGAAAACAAGCAAAAACTAAAATGTCTTTAATAAATAATCCGAACACACATCTCTTAATCTATCTTTTTTAAAAACAAAGTCTTTACTACAAACAATTTTTTTATTGTTGACACTTATAATTGAATCAGCTATTTCTATGCTGTCGTCACATTTGGAGATACGATTGGATAGTTTGTTAGCTCCAATAAAAATGAAAAGTTTTTTCTGTGGGTCAATACAAAGATAATTTCCGGTAAAGCCGGACATAGCAAACGCATTTTCACTGAAATTAGAAGGTACTTCAGATAAATGTTTGTTTGGAGATTTGCAATAACATAAATTACCAAAACGTTGCTCACTATTGGTGTTAAGTACAGTTCCAATTATATTTAATGATTTTTCACTTATTATTTTGTTAGATAATAATGCTTGTGATAATTTAACCATATCATCACAAGTAGAAAATATGCCTGCATGTCCACAAAGATATTGTCCATTATTTGAAAGTGTGCGTGCTTTAGCGTCATTTACTAATAGTGGTGGATTTACAAGGCTATTTATTTGATTGTTGGATATTTGAATTTCACACGAATAATCCATAAAATTATTATACTTTTTTTGAGAATGCCAAAATGTATTGTTTAGACTTAATCGCTCAACTAAAGTATCGACATAATTACCAAAAGTCATTTGTGAAATTTCTTCAAATAAAAAGCCCAGAACTATCGATGGCATATCACTATATATAGGCATATTGGATATTTTTCCTGAAATATGCATAATCTCATCTACTGCTTGCTCGTATTGCATATTTGATATACGATGCTGGGTTTTTAAAATGCAATTGAAATGCAGTAAGTTTTCAATAGAAAAATCTTTTATGTTTTTAAACTTGTTTGTATAATACGAAATAGGTCTTTTAAAATCAACTAGTCTTGTATCATATAGGTGAAAATAAGCGAAACTTAAAAATAGCTTGGTAATTGACGCTAAATCAATTATAGTTTCATTTGAAACATTAAGATGATTATTGCCTGTGATACCGTAATTATAATTGGCACTATTGTCTATTGTACCAAAGGCTAATGTCATTCCAGAACATAACTTTTTTTCATCTATAAGAAATCTAATTTCATTTTTTATGAGTTTATCAAAATAATCAGTCATTAATATTTACACCTTTCGCAACACAATTATCAAAAATATCTTTGATATTCTTATCTTTAGAACGGCGACATACTTCTAAAAGCTCTGCATAAAAAGAACTGTTCGCTGATAACAAACATGCAATTTTATCATCAGTTTGATTTAAACCAGACATATAGTACTTTATAATATTTGCCGCAGCCCATTCTTTAGTATTATCTACTCCAAGATTATATGCATCGATAAAATACTTGAATGCATCATCATAATTTTTATGTATTTTTATTAGATAAGAATCCGCATATTTGTTGCATGCCCAAGGCTCACATAAATCGGCACTTTCTTTTAGATATGAAAATGCCTTTTCAAAGTATCTGCTTTTCTTTTCTTGGTTTGTTTCGCTCTCTGCACGAGTTGTCCAAATACTGTAAAGCTGGTTTTTAGCAAAAACATAACCACCTTTAGAAGCTTCTTCAAAGTATTCTTGACTAGTAGTCCTTGTGAAATTAATTTTATACTCTCTTGGTATTTCAGCATCGTCAAGCATTTGTCCTAATATATTGGCAGCAGCATAGCAACCACAGTTGAAGGCTTTTAAAGCGGGTTCTATAGCTGCTATTTTTCTTTTCTTTTTTGCCTCAAGTTCTCCTAACTTCTCTATATCACATTCAAGTTCTTCTATATAAGCGTTCACCAATTCCTTTTCTTTATATTTGTAGAGCATATATGAATATGACCAAGCCGAGAGAGGATTGAAATTTGATAAAGAATAGCACCCTTTTTTATATAAATAAAATGCTTTTTCAAAATTTGGCTGTTTTGAAGAATCTCTACCATAATACTCGAGTTCTCCTGCTTCGAATACAGCAATAGCGTTTGGTGTGGGCCGATTAGTCATTCTGTAAATTGCATACATTCCGGGATTGCCTGAACAACCATATTTTGCTAAAACCTCTCTGTTGAATTCTTCTCTGTCAGAATCAATTCCGTTTATTACCTCATGAAACTTTTCGCAAATAAAGCCGTGTGATATATAGAATAGTATCGAATACATCATTATCGCAAAATCTTCACGGCTTATTCCCGTATTAGTATACTGATCTATTTTGTTTTTTAAATATTCACATATTTTTTCTGCAGCAAATCTATCACAGTTTTTACCGTATTTGTGTAAAACAACAAGCGAATCTTCTAAACAATAGGTTTGCTTAAAAGCTTCGTAAAATTGCTGTAATAAAGCATTCGAACAAATAGGGTTACTTAATTCGAAGAAATTGTATAAATCTTTTCTATAAAACTCTATAAGTTCATTAGAAGTATCTGAAAACTCATCAAACGGGCCATTACTTAGTAAATTTTCTTCAAAATCGTCTTTAAATTTATAAGCGTTTAAAGCTTGTTCGGTAATTATATTTTCATATTTCATTTGGTATAAAAGAAGAACTAAAAAATCCTTAAATGTTTCTTTGTATTTAATTTCGGATTCATTGCAACGGGCGAATCGTGCAATGTTATACATTTTAATTAATAATCCCTCAGATTCTTTAGGAAAAGATATTTTTTGTTCTCTTGGTGTCTTTTCTTGCCACAATTCATTTTTTAAAATCAACTCATCTTGCGATGAAACATATTTTACAAAACTCGTAGCATCTGCTTGAAAAGCAAGAAATTTTCGTATTGTTCTTTCATCGGGAAGACTATCATCGTTGATGTCTTCATTTTGCATTTTATATATAGTAATATCAGAATTAAATCGAGAACAATAACCTGTCTCTGACCTGATACTTTTCATTAAATACTTTGTAATACGCTTATCAATTTTGTTAAGGCTGGTAATAACATTTTCACGTGCCTTGTCTGATAAAGGTAATAACTCTTTTTTTGTTACTCGATTAATGTATATTTTTTCAGTCTTTCCATCGACTTTTATCGTAGTTGTTCTGCCTTTTGCGTCTTTGCAACTGTTAACAATAGTCTTTTCTAAACACTCAAAAGCAGTGTCGCTTAGATTATACAGAGAAGAATTACTATTACATACAATATTATGATTATTAAAATCAATGTAAAGATCCTTATCAATATAAAGGGTTCCCTTTAATCTGCCGTTCGTTGTGATGACACAAGTTGAAAAATACTTCATTTATTTATCCACACCTCACTTTATGTTTTTTAATATATCACATTTCTTTAACAATTTAAAGGGTTTCAAAAGAAGTTTGGATGTTATTTTTAGGGTTTCGTTTCAATAACTGCTAACATCAGTATTTTAAAATATGCAATAATTATTGTAGAAATAAAGGAGGTAAAAAAATGGATAACACAAAGGAAGCTAATATTGATAATGAGAAACTTAAAGGTTTTGAGGGTAGACCAATCGATTTGAAACACTTGAATTATTCCAACTTAAAATTGTCAATTCAATGCTTTATCGATTCGAGACAGGGCTCAGAAAAATGCAAGTATTTTATTGAATCGATTATTCACAAATCAAATTCAGTTATTGCTGAGGAAATAGCTTTCACTGAAGCGTTCCTTGCGGATTCATATTCGATTATTTATGAAAACAATATCGATACAATGAGCATGATGAATAACGACACAACGACAAGTCCTGCTCCAAAAAACAATAAGGAAAAAAGGGCAGCAAAGGCAGCCAAAGAAGCAGAAATCCAGAAAAATGCCGCAATTCATGAAGCTAATGCACGATATCTTGAGGCATTGTCCTTCATTAATTCTGCAAATCTTATCCTCGAAGAAAGACTTGAGTCAATAAAGGCGACTACAAATGCCTTTATCAAAAACTACCTTCGTAAGGTAAACATTAAAGTCCCAAATCCAAATGTTGAAGTTAAGTTTGACGAAACACCATGGGAGCTATATAAAAAAGTTCACACAAAAGAACAGGAGGAAAACCACAATGAAGAAAAATAAAAATAAGGCGATGGATGAGAACGTTAACAATATCAAAATCGATCATCTTTTTAGCATTACATCTATCATTCCGAAGGATTATGAGTTTTCAAAGTACAGCGATACATATATTCATGAACTTGAAAATTTCGCAAGGGAATTTTGCGGAAGTACAAAAGTGGACGAATTGACGCCTTTCTATCTTGATGGGTATATCGATGCGCTTTTTGGTGCAGAGGGTTCGTATGCAAAAATCCAAAAATTGCAGCATGAGGAAATTTGCAATCAAATTGCTGTAAAAGCTAAGCAGGATTCACTGGTCTGTGATAGTATCATTGATTTCTGCAAAAAGATTGGAGGTATCGACAATGAAGAATAAAAGCTCATTTGATGAAAGAGGTTTTTTCATACGGTTGAAAGAATTTGGAAAAAATTACGATAAAGCAAGATACAATCATTGGACATACAATTCCGTCATCAATCTGGTAGTTGTCACTTTCTTAATCGGTTTCGAAATTGTTGGAAATTACACTTACATCTCTTCCATATTGACGGACGCCCCTATTTTGATGATTTTGTCAATCAGCGCCCTCGCTTGCTGTAGCCAAATTGGTCCATCCTTTGCCGCAGTTGGACTTCAAGAGTACCTGTTCAAGAAAAGGTTTAAAAAGGAAAAAGATACATCAAAGCTCATAATTTTTTGGTGTGGTCTTGCTGCTTTTGCTTTTGTCTTTGTTTTCGTAACAATCTTCCAATTTAGCATTGCTAATATTCCATTTACTATGGATGGAGAACTTTTAGAAGATGTTCCGGCACAAGCACCAAAGCTGTATGCGATGCTCATATCAGCCGGTAGGCTCGGAACTTCGATATTAGCTTTTGGTATGACTATGCACTCGTACAACCCAGCTCGCCTCCAAAAAAATGCAACTTGGGAGAATCAAGTTGATAAAAAAGCACTTCAGGTTGAATCCGAAGCAGGCAAACTTGAGCTTGAGAGCAAGGAGAAAGCAGACTTACTTTCTGCTGAACAAAAAATTTACGAAGAGTATATCGAATTCCTTGAAAAGGTAGATATTTCCAAGAAGGCAATTGCAAGACAGATGTTGGCTCGCAAGTCTGGAATTTCTGCTGATGGAATTGAAGATATAGTGAGAGATTCCATGGAACTGACAAAGGAGGATTAAGTATGAAAAAGATTATCGCTTTGGTTTTGGCACTTATACTCGTTGGAGCAACCTTTACAGGTTGTTCCGGCAGAGTTTCCAATGAGGAAACAAGCAACACTGTATATATCGTTGGAAGACACGCAAATGCTCAGCCACCTGCAATTAACAACAGTACAATTGAATCAAGTGTTCAATCTGCTATTGACAACAATACTCTTTTGTCAGTTATTGAACTTGACGGAAGTCCGTCTGTTGAAAAAGATAACCGTTTCACATTCAATCTTAAGAAAAATGTCTCGTCCACTATAAAGAAAAAGTATGTATCGAAGATGACTAATAAGGTTATCGAAACATTCAATAACCTTACACCCAAAGTAGCAGAAGTTGATATTTTAAAGGCGATCGAAATAGCCGCTAACGAACTCAATTCTTCAGATGCTAACACTGATTATGCAAAACATATTGTTGTCTACAGTACCGGTGTTCAGACTACAGGACTTATTGATATGACAAAATTCAATATTCTTTCTTCAAAAGAAACTGTCGATGAGGTTATTGAGCAGCTTTCGGCTAAGCAAGCATTGCCTAATCTTGAGGGTATTACTATCGATTGGTACAACCTTAATCAAGTTTCGGGTGAACAAAAAGAACTCACAGCTGGAATGGAAGCTAACAATGAGTATTTATGGGGAACACTGATTGCTAAGGCGGGAGGAAAAGTCGATTTTAAAAGTGATAATGCCACAGCTGATGATAGGACAAATTATGATGTTGGCGTTAGTGTTGTTCCTGTTACAGAAGACAGTCTTAATGTTGAGGAATATAACAAAGATTCATCTGTTGTCTTTACAACAGATGAAATCGCTTTCAAATCCGATTCTGTGGAATTCGTGGACGAGGAACAAGCCTCTCAAGCCGTTACAAAAATTATTAACTATATGCTTTACAACAAGGACTACAATTTACTATTAGCCGCCTCAACGGCAACGGTACCGCCACAAAATAAATGCCAAAGCTTTTCAAAGAAGAGGGCAGAGGCAGTTAAATCTTTAATTATTTCACGATCAAATAATCAAATTGATTCATCTCGAATTACGACAATAGGTATGGGCTACGAGAATCCGTATCATGTTTCAGACACGAGCAAGAATGGCAGCCTTATCGAGGAAAAGGCCAAACAAAACCGTGCTGTTTATGCTATGAATAAAGATTCAATAGAAGCAAAACAACTAATTGCTCAGTTTGAATAAAGGATGTTAGAAAATATATTTAGATTCTTTTACAAGTTAGGCTTTTGGATTGCAATATTATTAATTACTTTGGTAACTATATTAATATTTTCCAATGACACAGCTTATTGTGCTATTATTTACATACTCATTGCTATTACTTTTTTTAGAATATTAAAAACATTATTGTTCTGATGGGAAAGAGCTTCTTTGGTTTATATTATGAAAAATCAAGAATCTCTATGATGAAATGTTTGCATGTTTTATATTTTATTTTTCTTAATACAAACTTAAGAGTTTCGGACGAGGTTTCATCATTTTATTAGGAGTTTCGCTTCAAAATGTAGCAACATTGGATTGGTTAAGTGGATTAAAATATAATAAAAGGAGGTGATAGTATGGAGTGTCTTCATATTAAATATGACGGTGGAGAATATAACTGCTACCGCTGTGATTTGTGTGGAAAAACTTGGGACTGGGGCGACGCTCACGTTGAGCACGTTTGCAAAGAAAGCGAAAGCTACCGCCATTGTCCGATTTGGCAGAAATACGCATAAATCATATTAGGTATTAAGGCAAGTTATTGTGATAACTCTCATAATAACTTGCCTTAATTTAAAATTAAATTACAGGAAAAAATGCAATGAAGTATCCAAAAACAATTGATACTCTCCTCTATAAAAGACTCGATGAGAGTAGATATAAGGTGAAAAACGCAGAGACTGGCGAAATATTTGAGTTGGGAAGGGCTATTGTCAGTTTTATGAATAAGTTAGATGGAAAGACAGATCCATTTATGATTAACACATGTCTTTCCGATTTTGAAATTGAAGAAATTCTTGATTTTCTTTGGAACAACGAGTTGATTACCAAAAAGAAAATCAAGAAGATTGGATTTTTGTCCTACGGTATATCGCTTTTTAAAGTTAAAACTACACAAAAAATGCGAATTGTTTCAAGATTATTGAATTTCCTTTTGATGATCTTTTTTGTTCCAGTATTTATTGCAGGTTTGTATGCCGTGAAAGATATATATAGTATGGTTGATAAAAATGATTTTTCTTACCTACTTGGACTGTATGTCGGAATTGCTTCAGGTGTAATTGTACATGAGTGTGGACATGCTATTGCCGGATTGGGATATAATGCCCATCTGTTTACTTGTGGAATTATGATAGGTATAACACCTGGTGCCTTTGTCGAACTTGATGATGAGCATATAAAAAGTTCTTTGAAAAAGGCGCAAATTTCTGCTGCAGGAATAGAAATGAATCTTTTGCTGTGTGGTCTTTCAACCATCTGTATGCGCTTAGTTAATTCGGCTCTTTCACTTTCACTTTTAGGCGGAATTGCATCAGTAAACTTACTGCTTGGATCAGTAAATTTATTGCCAATTATAGGTGTAGACGGGTCGCAAATTATAAACAAGTTAATTGGAGAAGATTTGATCTTATATTCTGACATACTAATTACTGACAAATCATTCTTAAGTCATTCGTTTTCTAATGTAAGAGGATTAGCAGAGATTTATTCATGTATTTTAACAGTGCTGTCTCAAATTACTTACCCGATTTTAATCATTGCAAATATTTTATATATATGGAGTGTTTAAAGATGAAACATTTAAGCAATTTAGTTACAGTTACAATACTTTTTATACCTTGTATCTTGTTGAGCATTGCAACAGTAAAAAAAATATTGGTACTGGGAGTTGTTGGAGTTGTATTACTGTTCGTATATGTCTTTTTTGCGCCTTTAACAAAAGGAGCCGAGAATTTTTGGATGTATGTTCTCTCTACAATTACTTTATTACCTTTGAATATCAAAATAATACTAGTGGTTTATCCTATTTTCTGTAACTTGTTAAATTTCAAGGCTTTGGTTATATTTATATCCGTCTTAGTTGCATTTATTGTTTGGAATATAGAAGAAATCATACTGGGTGTGATAACCCGTATAGTTAAACCGAATCAGAAAGGTGTAGATATTTATGAATTCTTATAAAGGAGAGAAAGATATGATGTACAATTTAGCGTTTTTGAAAGATATATTTAGATTTGAAAACGCCAATGTAATAATGGTCTTCCATAACGAAAAAGACGCTTGCAATATAATAAAGCAAATTAAAGACGAAGTTATTTCAGAAACGGCAAGTGCATTTACTGAAAGGGATAAAAAAGAAATATTCCTTTCGTTAAAATACCCAGCTCCAAATGAAAGTCTTAATACATTTAACAGTTTTTTCGATTCGCCAAAATGTGTTTCAATGTTATACAGCAAATTCAAAGGCGTTTTTGTCGTTGATTGTACCGATTATGATACGAATTTTATCAAGAGTCCCGCATTTGAAAAACTTGTTTCATATGTAAACGAAGAGGCAAATCCTGAATTCAAATTTATTTTGCTTTTCAGTCAGACTATTAAAAGTAATGTTGAAAATAAATTTAAAGATTCGTTTTCTCATGACTTAATACTCAGCGTTGCATTTTTAAAAGACTTCTTAAAATTCGATGAAGAAATAAAAATATATTTAGGAGATAAATTTATTAAAGGAAACCAAGAAATCCGCAAACTTTCACCTGCTCAACTTCGTACTTGCGTTGAAAAAATCAAAACAGATCCCGATAACTATAAAGAAATTGTCGAGGCGGCAATAGCGAATACAACTACTGAAAGGAAAATTGGATTTTAATGAAAAATTATGTAAATGTAAATAATAATCATTTTGGCGGCAAAGAGGAACTTAAAGATGTATGTAAGACCATTGATTTGGACAAAGTATATGTCAAAGGCGGTGTTCCGTTATATTCCGATACAAAAGAAATGTTGGTCAGCACCCAAGATAATCACTCGTTAATTGTCGGAACGACAGGTGCCCGTAAAACCCGTTCACTCGTTGTTCCTATGATTTGCAATATTGCAGGCGCCGCTACAAGACAATCTATGATTGTTCACGATACTAAAGGCGAAGTTTCAAGTTATTGTTATAATTATTTAATTGAAAATGGCTATGATGTGTTCATCCTGAACTTCAGAGACCCATCGTGCAGTGACCATTACAATCCTTTCGATAATGTAATCAATCTCATAAAGAAAGATAGGAAGAAAGCTCAACGCAAGCTTAAAGATATAACCAATCAGTTGTTTAGCCCATTTTTGGTTAACGAAAAAGACCCATATTGGTTAAACACAACTTCACAATATTTTATGTCGTTAATAGAGGGATTTGCTATTCTTAGCAAGTACAATATGAAATACAATAACTTTTATAACTACATCAATTTCCATAGAAAATTTTGTATGAATCGATCGAATACTATCTTACTCGAGTCCTTCTTTGAAGATGTTGGAAGAAAGGATATTATTGAGGGTATTGATTCAGTACATAACAATGCATCCGAAACAAAAAAGAATCTCTTAAGTATGGTCAGTGCTCCATTCGAGCTCTTAGAATCTGTCGGTGACATAACTTCAAAGAGTGATTTTGACGCAGTTGATTTGGCGTGCAAACCGACGGCTTTGTTTATTGTGACTCCCGATGAAGATGATTCTTACAATTTCATTGTTTCCTTGATCATCAAAGAAATTTATGCACAACTAATCGACTTTGCATCTTCCTGTGAAAACAAAACACTTCCTATAACTGTTAATTTCATCATTGATGAATTCGCCTCGCTTCCTAAACTTGGCAAATTTAATTCTATGATAAGTGCTGCAAGATCTCGCAATATGAGATTTCACCTTATAATTCAAACATTTTCACAGCTTCGTATGATTTATAAGGATTACGGAGCTACTAATATTCTGAATAACTGCGGTAACTTAATTGTTCTTAGAAACAACGACCCTGAAATTGAAACAATATTAAGGAATTCTGTCGGTAAATTTACTTTGCCGTACAGTGGAAAAGAGGTCGAAGGTATTTCAAACGGATGCTTGAGATCACTTAAAAAGGGACAAGCCATTATTATTGTAGAGGGTGTCAAAAATCCGATTATGTCTGTTTATCCAGACATGTCTGAATATAAGTGCTTTGATTTCGAACAAGAGGCTTCTTGTTTGAACGAAAAAAAGAAATGCTCTGTTAAATATTTTGACTTTGAAAAGCATTTAATGCTCTGGAAACGAAAGAAACGCAAAGCAATTGAAACTGCTGTTAATGAAATTGGAGTAAGTCAAATAATTGATGAATTTGACGAAAGACAAAAAAAGATGAAAGATTATCACAAGCAAAAGCGACCCGTTTTAATCACCAAAAACATTAGGAAACTCTCTTACGAACCTTATGATATTGTTATTCAAAGTGTTAAATATGGCTTTGAAAAATCACTTTATGAAGTTCTTCTCGATATCACTCACGTTGCAGAAAAGGATGTGGCAGTAGCTGTTATGAATTTGTCAGACGATGGAGATGATATTTTGCTAAAATGTCCTAATAAAACACAATTTAATAAAGTAAAATTAAAGCTGAAAAATGTTGCAAAATTTTCTTGCAAACCATCAGATTCTGATTCTGGTCTGGATTTGCCACTTGATTTAAGAATCCCTGTTTAAAATATGAAAGGAGTAAATTATGATTTACATTACGGGTGACACGCATGGTGACATAAACAGATTTTTTGACGGTGGTGCGCTCGATACCAAACTTACCGAAAATGACACCCTCATTATTTGCGGAGATTTTGGCTTTGTTTGGTTTGACGAGAGTAATCCTGTCGGATTTAATCAGGACAAAGATGAACTTGACAGATTATCGTACAAGCCATATACAATTCTGTTTGTTGACGGCAATCACGAAAATCACGATAGACTGTCAAAGTTCCCCGAAGTTGAAAAGTACGGCAGCACCGTGCATAAAATCAGGGATAACATTTATCTTCTTGAAAGAGGCAGAATTTACACAATTGAGGGCAAAACATTCTTTACTTTCGGCGGTGCATATTCTATTGATAAATATATGAGAAAAGAGGGAATTTCTTGGTGGAGTCGTGAAATTCCTAATGACGAGGAATACAAGCGTGGTATTCAAATGATTAAAAATGCCGATTATAAGGTTGATTATATCATTACACATACTTGCCCATCCGAAATAATTAAAATGTACTTACGCCACATTCCCGACCCTCACGACGGTGAACTGACCGGCTTTTTCGATTATCTTATGTATGATGTCGATTTTAAGTGCTGGTTTTTCGGACATTGGCATACAGATAATTATCTTAAAGTTCCAATGCGTGGAAAAAACAAAAAGTTCAGAGCTTTGCTGTTTGATGTTGTTAATATTGAAGAATACGAGGAGGAATAAATATGAACACGACTTTCATAATGGACAAAGTCAAAGAAATAGTAAAGTGTCAAGTTAATAATACAGCCTATTGGATTTGGATTGACAAATTACAAGGCGAATTGATATCTGCGAATTTATTTGTTATTAGCAGTAAAAATGATTTTATTACTAAAATTGTTTCCCAGCAATTTGATAGCCAAATCAAAACAGCTCTTAGCGAAGTATTGGGATATCTGCCAGAAGTTGAATATTTGTTGCATGTGGTAGATTGCGAGGATAATGATGATTAATACGATTTCCATTAAAAAAGGTTGTTCTATAACAACCGATATTGTAGAATGCGATTATAACAACGGCAAAGAAATTCTTTTAAAAAAAGCGAAGTCACTATATTCAGATGCATTTTACTACAAAAATAAAATATATTTTCAAAAGACAAGTTGGATTTGCCCATATTGCCTTTCTACTAATATCATTTTATCTGATGAAAAGATTCGCAACGATACATTCGAGGAGTATACTCAATTATCGTTATTTGATAACGATATAAAAACAATATATTCAACACAAACAGATAGCAGTTATTATGAGTGTGAACATTGTAATTATAATGTTATAAAATCTGTCGAAGAAACGAATGTTATTATTTCTTGTGAAAACAATGTTATTAAACTTCAACATAAAATAAGCAACATAAAAGAATTGATTGATTGCAATGCGTTTAACGGAGATTTACTTGAAGTTGCAAAACAACTTCCTATATTCCAATCTGTTATCTTTGACTTCAACAATCACAAAGTGTTTTCTGTAATTGAAAGCTCAAATGGGGAACCAATAACTAACATTGATATTGATGTTGTATTCATGGATTATATTGACAAGTATATCGAAATCAAGAAATGTATTCATCAGAACTTGAAAGAAATTTGGAAACCATATTTTTTCCCTTTTGAGCCTTATGAAATCAATTACGACTTAATGCTCTTACTCACAAAATATGTAGGTTATACGAATAAAGATTTTTATTTTTGCATACCGAATAAATTACATACAAATACTATATTTGATACATTTAAATCGATTGATAAGAAATTACAGTACTATAATAATGTACCAAGTTTGTTTAATTGTTCAAGACTGCCAAACTATAAATCGATAAAACGAATTCTGTTTACAAATCCGCAATTGATGTATTATATTTCAGAAATAGAAAAACTTTGGGATATATTAGGTGATGAAAATTTTCTTAAAGAAATTCTGGAGTGTGGCGAAAGATATTATATACTTGCCTGCTTGCATATTTTTCCCAATTTAGTAAGCTTTATTAATGATTTCATCAATGCAAAATCAAAGCGAATTTTTGTTGATTTGTTAGTTCAAAATGCAAGTTCTGTATCATCTTATGGTTTGTTTTACATTTCTCTACGAGACGAAATAAAAGATTATGAAAAAAAGAAATGGATTGGTCGCTATTATCTTAGAAAAATGCGGCTCTATTTATACTCGGAACCTCATATCATGTTTGCACTTCCTATGAAATCTTTAAATGATAACTACAAAAAACAAATTCGGGAATATACCTTTATTCCAATTAAAACACTTGCAGAATGTCGCAAGGCTGGTGTTGAACTTGACAATTGCTTAGTAGATTATAGTTGCTCCAATAATCCAATTGTAGTTGTAAAAAGAAACAACAAAGCGGTTGCTGCAATCGAGGTTAAGGGAACGCATGTAATACAAGCATACGCAAAAGACAATGAGGAATTGACAGAATTTCCTGTTCTAAATGATGCAATAGAAGATTATTACAAATTGTGTAATTTGAAACATTGAACGGAGGATTTTACAAATGAACTTTTATCAAGCTTGGGATTTTTTAGAAAACCACAAGATTTACAAAATAATGGATTGCCCTTGGGATTTTCAAGATAGTCTTGATATTCAAGTGGTTAGAAACACTTGTAAAAAGGAACCAACACAAAACGTAGAAGAAATTAACAATATTACTAAAATCATAATTGAAACGGGTCCGTTTATTTTTGACAAAGAAAAAAACAAGTATTGTATGACTCACGATGTTAGACTGGATAGCACAGGACAAAATTTTGAAGAAAGCATTATAAATCTTGCATATAAAGTTGAAAAATACTACGGACAATAAAAGGAGTATATATGAATTTTACTAAATATATTGGCATGTGCCAATCGTTCATAAAAGATAGCCACATCCATTTAAAACAAAACACTATATCTACGCTTAAAAGTGTACCCCACTTTTACAAAACATTCACTTATGAAAATAGAGATGGAGTATCAAACAAGGGTCTATTTATTTCTGTTAAAGAAATTATAAATAACGAATCCGAAATACTGGATATTTTTAAAGACTATTTTAAAAATGTTTCCATAAATGAATCATCGTACAACAAAGTGAAATTTGATTTGGAATCCTTAATCATTGACAAATCAGTTGAGAAAAAATGTAATTTCAATGAAGGTCAAGAATTAACCGTATTAGGTGTATTAAAGGGGTTCGTGATTTTCAACAATGATGAAAACTTCTTCGTTTTAGATGATGACGAACTTGAATTAGAAGTAAAAGAAATATTAAGCGATTTAGATGATAAAGGATATGTATAATGAAAATTTGGCTTGATGATATAAGACCTGCTCCAAACGGTTATGTTCATTGTCACAGTGTTAATGAAGCAATCGAATTAATTAAAACCACAAAAGAATCGATTGAATTACTTGACTTAGATCATGATTTAGGCGACTATGCTTCTGACGGCGGTGACGGAATTAAATTGCTTGACTATCTTGCAGAGACCGAGCAATACTATCCTGTTAAGTTACACACAATGAATCCGGTTGGCAGAGAAAATATGCAACGACTCATCAATAGATATTGGAAGTAATTAAATCAGCTTACTAAAACAATACATTAATAAAATTTCATAAATAATATTCAAATTCTCATATTGAGCAATAAAGAACATCTGTTTTCACAATAGGAGACTTGACGGTCTTAAATTTTATGATTGTATTTAAGAAAATCACTATAATGTTTTTGCTTTTGTAATTGATAACTCTGAGCTATAAGTGTATCGACTTTCAGAGCGACTAAATTGATGTCGAAACTCATCATCCGTGCGATTTACTGAATGTTATAGCCGTTCTGAATATACTCTAAATGGTATCATTTAAGAGCAAAGCTTGTAAAGCAAAAATGTTAGTTTCATATTCTGCACGACTTTCAGGCATATCAAATAAAACAAATTCTTTGAACCCGCTAAGAACTCATCAAAACAAATGTGGTGAAAGATATTGTCTCATTACTGTGTATGAAAACAAGCACAAACCAATTAATGATGTCGAATACCGAATGGTGCTTAAAAGGATGCTCGTTAATAAGCACAGACGCAACCTTTGATTTGCCTATTCTTACCAGAGTGAATCAATTGTAATATCATAAAAATTTGCTGGCTTATCGCATTTATCAATGTCTAGAAAAGTATCTCCTTGTTCCCATTTGGAATATAATTAACGAGAAATACCAACCGTTTCGGCAACTTGTTTCTGCGATAAGCCTTTAATATTTCTTAAGTATAATAAATTATCCGAAAACATAAATACGCCTCATTAACTATAAACCATTATAGCATTTAGGGAGCGCATTTTCCACCATTTAAACTTGTCAGATAAGTAATTCTTTTGTTAAGTTTAACTGCATCGGTCGGCAACATTTATTAAATCAAGACCCTTTTGTTTTGCATAATCAACAGTGTATGCCGTGCCACCCTCGTGCTTTGTCAGAAAGCAAATGCAAGCAGAACTACAATCAACAAGGTGTCTATTTCTTTTTTGCATACATCCGTTATAATGGATATGCGAGAAAATTATTTATCCCACAGAGAAACTGTACGCAAATATCGGAACACGCAAAACCGAACAGAAGAAGATAATTATCTTCACACATTGAGAAAGTGGGAACGCATATATTTAGAAGAAGGAGCTGAGGGTCTGATGAAAGCAAAGCGAGGGAAAGGAAGTAAAGGCAGACCGCCGAAGTTGGACAAAAAGGTAGAAGAGGATTTAATAGCAGAAAATAAGCGGTTGCGAATGGAGATAGAATACATAAAAAACTGAGTGCCTTAGTTCTTGCGGAAGAGCGAGAGAACGACAAAAAGCAAAAATAATCACTGAACTAGGGCAAAAGGATCCGCTGAAAGAATTGCTTAAACTATCCGGTCTTGCACGCAGCACATACTATTATTATTTGAAACAACCAAACACAGATAAATACGAATGCGAAAAGCAAGAGATACAAGAAATCTATAATACGAATAAAGGCAGATACGGACACCGTAGGATAACTATCGCAATGCACAATAAAGGCTATGTAATTAACCATAAAACCGTACAAAAACTAATGAAACAACTTGTTTTGAAAGGTAAACAACGCAAGAATGATAAATACCATTCATACAAAGGAACGGTTGGAAAAGTTGCAGACAATTTGCTGAAAAGAGATTTCTATGCAGAAAAACCTTTTGAGAAGATAACAACCGATGTTACTCAATTTAATGTTTGTGATGAGAAAGTATATCTTTCTCTGGTTTTAGATTTATTCAATAACGAAGTTATATCTTATTCCATTTCAAGAAGTCCTAATTTAGAGCAAATCAGAGAAATGCTTAATAGCTTATTTGAAAAACTACCTGCTGATGCAACACCGATATTCCATTCAGACCAAGGATGGCAGTACCAATACGCCGAATACCAACGCTTGTTAGCAGAACATAACATTACCCAAAGCATGTCCCGAAAAGGCAACTGTATTGATAACGGAACTATGGAGAATTTCTTTGGCAGACTCAAAGTTGAAATGTTCTACGGCGAAAAATTTGAAAGCGTTAACGCTTTCATTGATGAAATAAAAAAATATATTCATTACTACAACAATGAACGTATTTCCTTAAAACTAAAAGGAATGAGCCCGGTACAATACCGAACTCATTCACTTGCAATTTAATATTTAATTTTGTCTAAACTTTGGGGGTCACTTTTCAGCATTTTTCGAACAACCCACATCTCTCAAATGTCTCTCTATTTAAACATTGTCTTTTTTTCAATATTTTTAAAAAATTTAAACCTTAATAATTACTGTTAAACGAGGTTTCTATATAATAAAACTAATGTTAATTCAAAGTAAGACTAGCTCATCACTTTAAATTACATACTTAATTAAAACTTGTAGCAAAAAAAGTAGCAGATTTCTCTGCTACTTTTTCTAGTTTTACTTTTTATGTTAAAACTGATTCTGATGTTATTCTATTATGCCAATATTATATCTGATAAGAAAATTCAAAAATTGAACAACATCCACTTCATCAATATCATTGTTAGTAGTTATATAATCAACATAATAATTAACGGTTGATAATGAATCTGCATGTATAATAGTCTCAATTATTAACTTTGCTGTTTCATTAATTTCATAAACATCACCATTAATACAATCAGTTAACATAAATAAGTCATCATTAACTTCATGAATTGAAAAACCGTCTTTAATCGAAATATATTTTTTCAGATTGCTTTTATCCATTGATTTCTCCTATAAGACCTATTAACAATTAATCACCACTGCCACCACAACAAGTACAAGCAGATTTTTTGCTAGCAGGAGTAACATTTTTCACTTTCTTAATTGTAGGCTTTTTCATTTGCTTTTTCATATTTTCACCTCCTTATATTTTTTCAAAATCAAATGTGCCTCCCGAATATTTTTCAGCAATATATATTTCGTTTGGCATAATGGTTAAATATTTTTTCTTATATGGTTTCACAACACACCATGGATATGTATCTGTGATTTCGCCAGTATATTCCAGCGTTTCACCACAGCACCCACCAGTACAAGCATATTTAAACTCACATTCATTGCATTTATCAAAAGAGGATGCATTAAAATCTCTAAATTGACAAAATGAATCGCTATTTCTTATTTCATATAAACTGTCGTCCAAAAGATTTCCGAATGATATTTTATTTCTAATAAAGGCACAGGGTTTTACATTTGCGTTTATATCAACATAAGACCAAGTTAGACGACACGCATGATAACAATATCGATTATATCCTTTTACTAACAATTTGTTGTATCTATTAAAATTGATATGTTGTTTTGGAGATAACTTTAGAGTCTCCCAGTTATCGATAGCTCTTCCTATACTAGCAGGTCGATTAAGCATAGCTTTGAACCCATATTTTTTAGCAAAATTTACATATTCTTCAATTTCATCATAGGTTAATGAATTAATTGATAGTAACAACACAACTTGGTTTGTAAAAGAAGTTTTAGATAATCGCTCTAAATTTGTGAACGTTTTTTTATGATATAAAACATCAGCTCTAGCAAATTTCTTAAATGTCTCTTCTTTCATACCATATATTGAAATTTGTAGTTCAAAACCTTTTTCTAATGCATATAAAGCCTTTTCATACTCAAAAGATCCATTTGTAACTATACTATGTACGGTATATGGCTTAATATTTTCGAATGTAATATCAATTAAATCTCTAATATTTGGATTTAAAAAAGGTTCTCCACCTGTAAGTCTAACGTCAAAATTTAAATCATTACCAAGATTAGCAATATACTTTCTATAAGTATCAATATCTAAATCTTTTGTTCCTGCATTACTCATTCTCGCATAACAATGCATACAATAATAATTGCATTTATTAGTTACCTCAAAATATAGTGTCTTACATACTTGATATGTATTGTTATCGTCAAAAAGTTCGTAATTGAAATTTAATGGACTTAATTCTCTTTCAGTATAATCATCAGTAATTACACCATGTTCTATTAACTTTTCATAAAAACCTTTTTCTAAACAATTGTCTCCTTGAAGTAACCTGTCAGCATCACTTTGATTTAACACAAGCAATTCTTTATTGTTAAAATTATAGATACAGGTATTAACGAATCCTTTTTGGAATTTTACACCTTTATTAATATAATACATCTAATATCTCCAACATTGTGGATCACAAGCTAAATAATCTCCCGTAACAGCATATGCGATGCATCTTGCTCCACCACAATCATCTAAATGTTTACATTCAGAACATGCATCAATACGCTCCCTATGTCGTAAATTCCACAATACATCTGAATTATACCATATTGAGAAAATGCTCTCTTTTTTTATGTTACCTATTTTAATAGGTAGTCTTCTACAAGGGTATACAGTACCATCATGAAGAATAGTTAAAGTTTGAAGTCCAACAGGACATCTTCCGCTTTTATCATATATAGCCCATAACGGTCTAGAGGTATTGATACTTGTCAGTGAATTTTTACTCCTCAATCTATTAGAATATCTATTTAGTTGATCAAATAATGCCTTCATTTCCTGCTTTCCAATCATAATTGATTTATCGCTAAAACCTATTGGAACATCTCTGCTAAAAGTTATCTGCTTAACGCCTAAGCGTTCCATATCTTCGATAAATTCCCAGGTGATAGGCACAGTATATTTGCTTATTACATAATGAACAAAGACTGTTATACCATTTTTAACCAACTTTTTGATATTATTTATAGCTTTATCATAATTACCTTTTCCTCGAATATAATCATGTTTATCGCGATTAATACCATCAATACTTATTTGTACCGTTGGCTTTGTATCAATAATTGTCTGCATTAACTCATCAGAAAAGTAAACGCCATTAGTTAGTATAGCAAAGCGTTTAATATATTTAGATTCATAAATTCTATACATAAGTCTAGATAATTCAGGATACAAAGTCGGTTCACCACCAACTAATGATATCTCGCCATTAACACTCCATTTAAAAAACGCATTCTCTAACTGTTGAACAACACCAATGAGTTCTTCATAATCCCACTCTTCAATACATGTGCGTTCTCCTTCATAGCAATGTCTACATTTTAAATTGCATCTATTTGTAAGATGAAGTTGTATATGAAATACACCATCTTCTAGTAATATATTTTCCATAACAAATCAACTCTCTTTTTTTAAATATATCATATATAAATTTATTTTTCAATAAGTAATAAATTATAATTAGTAAAAAATATATAATAAAAATCTATTTATATATACAACAGTATTATTTAAATTAAAATGAAACTTGTTTGACTACTGCTTATTTTATCATACTTACACAAAGTATCATCTCAAATACTTTTTTGAATCATCCTACTCATAAACTAGTCTAAAAATCATTTTATCTCCTTATTATTTTCACTTGCTATACTATAATAACATCATCCATTTCCTCAATTGCATTGTTTGATTCTATTATCTTATTCCTTTTCTATCACAAAATTCTCCCATATTATAGTATCTAATCTATCCAAATATTACTTTTATTCGATACTCATATCTTCAGTTGTGCTCAATAATTACTTTTTTCCATTTGAACACCTTTTCAATACTTTGGTGTTGTCGACAAACACTGTCTATTATATCACAGAAATTTTGTTCTTTACTTCCACGCCTAATAGCTATTGTTCACAGCCAATAAAATAAAGTTAAAAATATATTTAGCGAAATTTTTGATAAAAAATAAATTTATACTAAGCTAAATATTATTGACTAAAGATACTAACTTCATACATTGAAAACTGAATAAGGATAACTTTCTAAGTTACTGCTATCACTGATTAAAATTATTTACTACTTGAAACCAGACGCAGGGTTAAGCAAGAAAGCATTAAGTTGTTTATGAAAACTTTTTATCCTCATAAATCCTAATAAATCAGAGTTGACAGAGTCAAACCTTTTACATATTTTATTCGCCCATTAGTGTTATCCAAACAGTTAGAAAAATAGTTGTCTGCACTAAGGGGGATTATATGTAAAAGTTTGGCTCTCTTTTATTTTCTAAAATTTCAGGATTAGAGGTGATAGCATTAACGGAAAACATTTCACATTACCAAGCAAAATATTTAATGAAAGTCTTATACCAAGTGAATTTGTAGTGTACTCATTCTTGACTAAAGCAAAAGATAAGAAAAATCAAAGCTAGTGGTCTTTACCAAACATTGCTCGCTAATATGGTATTTGTGAAAACTCATATCGCAAAGCAATAAAAACTCTGACAGACAAGAGTTATGTGGATGTAACAAAAAGATATATTGATAATACACAGCAAAGTAATATCTATACCATCTACAAAATTTGAACCACCCCTACCTCAAATTTTGATAACGAACAAAATAAAAGGCTAAACCTAAAAAATAACCTCAAAGTCATATTTTTGCGTATTGGTACTTTCACTAAAGTCAAAATTACGAGTATGTTCTAAATCATACTGTTTCGTTATTTTAGCAAATCCATTTAATTCATTATTAAAGAGTTGTACAAATTGTTGTCGCTTTTCAACTTCTTCACTAAAACTATGCTCGTATTTGGGTTTTATTATTCCAAACAAAGCACTTTTACGAGTCCTTACATGTTGTTCCTTATAGAAAGGACCTATTGCATAACCAATATCCGAAAAATCACTTTGCACAAAGTTCCTACTAACATATATTGATACAAAAAATTTTTTAGGAAATGTTGTTGATATTTTTATATCCTTATCATTTTCATAATAACATCCTGAATCTTTGCAACGATATCTGCAAGAAGATATCGTTCCTTTAACTAATCGTTGATTACCGTCTTGGGTAAAAACACCATTTTCAACAAGTTCTTTAACCGCTCTTTTAAATGCTTGGATAAACAAATTAAAAGTTCTATCTAATCTATCATTATTCTCTTCTTCAGGTGTTTTTTTCTGGTTTTACATTATTAGCTATTTTATTAAGATTTTCAATATAGGAATTATTCATACGCAAAAACTCCAAAAAATATTTAATTAAGTATATCCTAATAAATAAACTTAATCAATATTATTGATTTGAATTCTCAAAAATTATTATTGTCTTGTTATTGTCTGTGTTACGAAAATTCAGGCTTGATTTATCTCTCGAAAATCTCTCACCAAATTGGCAAGGTTTGGCGAGTTTGTGAGTCTCAAAAAGTCTCACAGAGGTCTGCTATGAAAAATTGCGGACAAAAGCATCGAGCAAAAAAGCACCTTGAAAGGTGCAAAAATGTACCAAAAGGCGAAAAATAATGGACAGTTCATTGCAAACTGTCCGAATTTGGCAGAGGTATAAGGATTCGAACCTTAAATGACGGAGTCAGAGGCTCGCAATCTTTTTTCAAAACCGCCTATTTAAGCCATTTTTCAGACTTTGCGTCTCTCAAAAATCTCTCAGAATTTTATTTTTGTTTATAACCGCAAATTCGTATGAGGAATTGCGAACCTTACACTGAGGTGTCAAAAGAAACTCTAAATCCGCATTATCATTTACAGCAGGGTACTGCGCCATTTGATGATGAAGAATATAAAAGGTCATTATTCAATCGGATTCAATCCAAATTCAGATCTCATATATTCTATTGCTTCCTGTTTATACATTCATTGATAACATTTGATATATCGTCATTTATACAGATGGATTTATGCTGTATTTCAGTCGGACAAACCGCCTGTCCGTTATTGACACTAGCATAGGTGGCATTGGGATTTTTAGCCGTCATCTGCCAAAACGGATATTTGATAATAACCGGTGTGTTATAACCGACGCCTAATTCAAGAAAAAGGATTTTTTCTTTTGCACGGGTGCGGAGAAAGTTTTGATACCGTTCTGCCGCACGATGCCAACCCTCATCCTCAACGAATTTGTCGTCACTGCGAAGATTCATTGTAAGCGGTTTTCCGCAATGCGGACATACAGGCAAAAGTTCGGTCGGAATTTTCATATCCTTTTGCCGGTTGAGCATTTCAAGAACAACAGCCTCATTGTCAAAAGTTTCCCGGCAGCACGGCTCACTGCACTGAAGCAGACCGTAATCGCCCTGCGTGTAGAAAAGTCGCTTTTTGTCAAAGCCTGCTTTTTGAAAGCAATGGTCAACATTTGTTGTGATTACAAAATAATCTTTATCTGCAACGAGTTTCAGCAGGTTCTCATAGACCGGCTTTGGCGTATCTTGATAGCGATTCACAAAAATGTATCTGCTCCAATACGCCCAATACTCCTCGGGTGTTTTATAAGGGTAAAACCCACCCGAATACATATCCTCAAATCCGTATTTTTTGCGAAAATCGGAAAAGTATTTTTCAAACCTCTCTCCGCTGTAAGTAAAGCCTGCGGCGGTGGAAAGTCCTGCACCTGCGCCGATTACAACAGCGTCAGCCGTGCGGATTTTTTCTTTTAATTTTTCTATATTATCCGAGATATTCTCGGTAGATTTCGTAGTCTGAATTCTTGAAAACATTGAATATCACCTTGATTTTACTGTTTGTCAGCTTTTTGTATTCGCCGACTGTTTCGATTGCGATTTTTGCCCCTTTGTCGTTTGGGAAATGAAATTCGCCTGTGGATATGCAACAAAACGCAACGCTGTTTAGCTTGTATTCGTCCGCAAGTGCCAAGCAAGAATGATAGCAAGAACGCAGTAATTCACAATCCTTTTCTGTCAATTTGCTTGTAACAATAGGTCCGACCGTGTGCAAAATATATTTGCAGGGCAGATTATACGCAGGTGTGATTTTCGCTTTGCCTGTTTCTTCCCCTTTGCCTTGATTTTTCATAATTTCGGCACATTTCAAACGAAGTTGAACGCCCGAAAATGTGTGAATGGCATTGTCTATGCAACCGTGATTAGGGCAAAAGCAACCGAGCATTTGGCTGTTCGCCGCATTGACTATTGCATCACATTTCAGCGTTGTAATATCGCCCTGCCATAAATAAATATCGGGTTTAATAAGCTCTAAATCGTCTATACTTGTTATGCCTTTTTGAGCGATTTCCTCTTGCAAATATTCATCCTGCACCATGAGAAAATCATCGCTTATCGGCAAAGGCAAACGAACATTGAATAACGCACGAAGCAATTTTTTCTGTTCGGTTTCGTCTTTCGGAATGGATATATCTGCGTATTCGGGTCGCTCGTTCAATAATTCTGTTATTAAATACTTTCTTCTGTCATTTTGTGTCATTGTGTTCACTCCGTGCAAATGCAGAAAGCCACGCAAGAAAGGGCTTGCGTGGCTCTCACTTTCATTAGAACTTACCGTTCTGATTTTGCCAAGCTGATTTTTCGGCAATCGTTTCCATTACATCCCAATGTTCTGCAATTTTGCCGTTCTCAACTCTCCAAAGGTCATAGTAAGATGTAGGTGCTCCGCCGAAAGTTCCCTCGCTGACTGCAAGCACATAATTGCCCTGTGCAAGCACCTGATGAACCGTAGTATAAATCATCTGAATGCCCTGCTTACCGAGTGCTTCAAGTGCTGCACCAAGTCCTGAAAGTCCGTCTGCAATGCCTGTGTTGTGCTGAATGTAAGTGTCACCGTCAAAGTAATCGGGTGTCTTTTCAGGACAATTGCCTTGCATTACATCATAAAGGAAATTCTTTACAAGCTCACGGTTTGCTTCGGTTTTATCAAGGTCTTTAGCTTCCAAAGTGCCGTCAATTTGTGTTCTGCCTGATGGGTTTGGCTCTGCCTTGTTTGCAAGGTTGTCCCAGTGTTCTGCAATTTTGCCGTTTTCGTCAAAGCGGAAAATGTCAAATGCAACCTGCTCACCCGCACCTGCAAAGTTGTAAACTGTCTGCAAGAACACCTTGTCGCCGTCCTCAAAAGCACGGATGTTGTTTACAGTTGTTTTTACGGGAGCAGAAGCAAGATATGCAACTGAACCGACAAATGCGTCACGCCCTGTGCCGTATGCAAGATTGTGCTGAATGTAATTTTCTGCAAGAAGTACGGAAGCCTTTTCTGCGTCGCCTGTTGAAAATGTGTTAATAAGTGCAAGAGCTTTTTCTGTATTTGTCATTGTAATTGCCTCTTTCTTGTCGCTTTGGTTATTGCCAAAGATTTTGTTAAAAATGTTCATTTTGGATTTCTCCTTGTCAGTGCTTTGAGTTACGAAACGGCCGTTCTCCGTAGCTCTTGACTTCATTATATCTGTGTCGGTATCAGTTGTAAAGTAAGCACAATATTGTACCGTAGTTACCTAAAAGATACGATTGGGCAGTTACCAAACAGAAACTAATGCGTAAACACAAGGGCTTTCGGAGTTTTTCTGATTTGAAAAAATTTTTCACTTGACGGAAATAATTTCTGTATGGTATATTAAATCTGTAAGTAACCAAAAGATACCATTACGGAGGTAGCATATGAACGAGAAAACAAAAGAGCTTCCGGCTTGCCCTGTGGAAACCACGCTGACCTTAATTGGCGACAAATGGAAAGTTCTGATATTAAGAGATTTGATGCCCGGCACAAAGCGTTTTGGCGAGTTGAAAAAATCTATCGGCACGGTATCGCAAAAGGTGTTGACCGCACAGCTTCGTGATATGGAAGCAAACGGGCTTGTGCATAGAGAGGTATATGCCGAAGTTCCGCCGAGAGTGGAATATTCCCTTACCGAATTAGGCCAAAGCCTCAAACCGATACTTGACGCTATGTGGAACTGGGGCGAGGGCTACAAAAGCAGCGTAACAGGGAAATAAATTTTTTGCGACAACAAGATGACAACAGGAATTATGATACACCGCAATTCTTGGATAATTTGAATAATTCTTATAATCCGTGCTAAACGGCATAAACAAAATCGTTTGAGTTGCGGTTTCAGAGAGCAATTTAAATTGAAATAAAAAAGAGGACTTGGGCGCTTTATTGCCTCAAGTCCTCTTTTTGATATTGATGTATGCTCTTTTATGCAAAATTATTAATAATAGCATTTTGTTGTTAAACAGCACCTTGTGTGCCGATTATTGACTGCTTTCTAAGTGAGTCAAATAACAAGATGAGCTGAAGATGTTTCTGCAAATTTGACACGTTTGTAGCCGCTGTATGGGACACTCTGACATATCAGTAACCGCAAAAATCTGCACGCATATGATGGATGAAGTATTTGAGCAGAGCAGAAAGCGATTAATTGAATATGTGTATTCTAAAAATACAATGAACAAGTCCGTAAAAAATGGGCAATGAAAAAAGAGCCCTCTTGATGTAGAATAAACATCAGGAGGGATAGTCTTTCACATTTATTATTTAGATTTTTACATTGACATATCAAATGATGAATAATCTTCAGCGACATCGTTTTCAACATCTTCGTTGATGTCGTCATTGGCTTGCCAAGTTTTTTCCAATGCAAGATTATGAATATATTCTATTCTTTGGTTGATTGAAGATATGATTTTTTGTTTTCTTGCATCGTCAATTAAATTTACATCGGCATCATTCAATATGCCGAGTATCTCATTGTCGATATTATTCAAAGCGTCAAAATCAATCCAATCAAAACAGGTGACTAATCTTAACTGTTCAAAATGAGTTTTTTTGAACGGCTTGCAAACTATCAATGATTGTTTATCCATATTAGGTGTGACCTTATCATAGCCGAGTGATGAGCCACTGTCAAAAATCGGTGCAACGCCAATCCATTCAAGTGTGTTTGCATTTCTGACAAGACCGAAATTATTGAGGTGTCTGTCCTCATTGGCTATAATAAAATCAACTACAATCATTTGATTGATTTTATCAACGATGTCATCAATGCCCAAAGAATTGCAACAGTTAATATAATGCTGATAAACAGATAAGTGATTAGGCTTAGAATACCTTTGCAAAATTTTCCAAGCTGTAACAAGTTCCGTATCCCTTGAAATAAAATCTTCGCAAACGCTGTATGGTTTTTCATCATCAACAATAACGGAATAACTGACATGATCTATATTCAATTTATCCATAATCAATGATGCAATAGCCTCATTAAACGGTTGTTGTTCATATGGCAAACTGCCTGCTTTAAGAAGACAACGCTTTTGATTGATTATTTTCCATCTTTTCTTTAAGCAACCGTCAGATGTGTTGTCGGGTGAGTTCAAACTGATATTTTCAGAATCTTTTGCTTTTCCGAACAAAATATCACCGACATCTTCTGAAAAATCATTGTCAAAGAAATTTACCAATTCCCATTCCAAATCGGAATTAATAGGCTTAACCCAATATTGATCCGAGAGGCTTAATCCGTAGCATTTTGCCAAAAGCAGTTTCGGAGTGCTTACACACAAAATTTCAAGTGCATCTCTTACACCCGATCTGCTTGCAGGAATTGAACGATCGGTCCACCATTTATTGAGCAAGGCTCTGTCGGCAGATAAATCGTCTTTAGTTGTACCGATAGGAAGATGAGCAAAGTTATATATTTCGCCTATTTTGATGATCGAACCGGTTTCTTCGTCTAATAATAAATCGGCTACTTTTATGTTTTTGTGCATCAAAGTATAATTCATAACAACGCTCCTTCCTAACTTATTTTCATTAATCATTATACACACTTCCTTCCCTAAAATCAACTTTTAACACAAATCAATATCAATCTTCCGTTCAATTTGAATTCAAGTTATTTTTTCATCTGCAAGGGGTCTTGACAGAAAATTATGAATTTGCTAATATGAAAACGGAGAGAAAATTCAATAAAACTATGATGAACCTATATGCATTTTTATTTTGAGATGCGTATAGGTTTTTTATTTTTATTTTTAGAAAGGGGAATGGAAAATGTTATATCAAAAAATTCCAAGCGGAAGATCTTGGATTATGCCAAATGACTTTTTTGAAAAATATAAATTGAACAGTCGTGACTTTATGGTTTAGTGTTTTTGGTTTTTTACTTTTGCATTTTTGATGCATAAACAATATAAAAGCCCGGAATGAAAAAAGTGAATGAAAAAAACGATGATTTTTTGATGAAAATCTGCGGCTTTTGGATCGATTTTGAGGCGGATTTCAAGCCGTCGATTTTAAAGCAGGATAAAGGGGTATGATTTTCGGGCATTGAAATGCCCGAAAACGCCGTCCGGCAAAGCTTGTCGGCTTTTCGATTCGTAATACTTTTGCGTATGATATGAAATTCGTATGCAGTTAGGGGTGCTTTTCGCAGAAAATCAAGGCTTTTGCGTATTCACTTAAGCGTTGCGGTATGATGATTAAAAATCAAGAAATTTTGGCAACGCTGTAAGCTAAAATTGACGAGTTTGCTCTTAAATAGAGTAACTCGTCGGATTAAAACTAAAAACGGCTTGTAGGCGATTTGTGAAAGCCTGTGAGCAAAAAATCGTGCAAAATATAGTACTTGACTTCTAAAAAGTATTAGCGTATTGTGTGCTTGAAAAGGAGGCAGATATAAAATCAAAATAAGCGTGTTGCCTTATGACAGCAAAAGGCGAATGGAACATTCCGAATTATGAATTAGAAAAACTTGCTTATTATTTTCTCGAACTCATTACCGAGCAAAACGAGAACGAGAATAATGACGAAAATCCGAATAACAAGGCATAAAAATAAGGCAGGGATTAACCCTGCCTTAAACAACTAACAAACTGAATTACATAGTTAACAAGCAAAATACAACAATCTTATTGCGACAACTTCATTATTCTAATTTGTTTAATTAAACGTTTTATCATGGTATTCGTCAAATATTGGGTCCAATGAAAAAGCTGTTTTATCCTCTTTGCTGATTCTTAATTCTTGCGTATATCTATTTCCTATCATGTCGTAAAATATAAAATTGAAATACTCTGTCTTATCCAAATTAAAATCGCGATTAATTTGCAACTCATCATTTTTACATAGAGCAGAATTGCAATATAAAACTTTCTGTTTATCAATAGGTGAATTATTTGTTTCTATGCCGTGAAAAATCGCAGTATTTAAGCCTATATTTTTTATTTTTCCACAAACATTATTATTT
>ERZ825896.735-NODE-735-length-40319-cov-7.976679_pt1 | contig 40319 bp, 42 predicted proteins | sample MGYA00519858_ERZ825896 | MGnify/ENA primary metagenome ERZ825896 (study PRJEB31778, sample SAMEA3449214) | human gut metagenome | biome: human gut; feature: human-associated habitat; material: faeces | place: United Kingdom | collected 2010/2012 ... | reverse complement strand
GCGATGCCTTCCTGATTAAAATCAAAGATTTTAATCAGGAAATAGTATCAGACAGCTGTACCGTGCCGGAAATGGTATTGAGAATGCTCATGGTCATAGTAATCTTGATATCGCCCTCCGCGGAGCAGGCAGTGCCCTGCTTGATGAGCAGGGAAAAGGCGGGAATCAGCATGGAGTCCGGCTTGCCCGCAATGCCCGGGGCGAAGCCGTCATAATGGGAGACCATAAAGGCGGTCTGCTCGTCCTTGACCCAGTGCCCAAAGACAACTGCATATTCTGCAATATTGCAAACAGTTTCTTTATTTTGTTTTTCCCACTATTCATTTATTTCGGCTGTTCCCGTCGTCGGGAACAGGGCTTCCCGAATGCTTTGCTGCCTCGCTGATTCATTTATTTCCCATCAGATGCACAGCAAAGCCGCAGATTTCATCCGCCAGATAGATGGCATTCAGGGTGCCGTCCGCCTTATATTTCGCAGACTCCATGTTGAATGCGAAGCCCCGGGATTTCAATTCTTCTACGGCGGCAGCAACATCGGGCGTGCCGATGGCGATGTGGCCGTTTTTGCCCAGGTAAGGAGACTTCATCAGCTCCACGTCTTTGCCTGCGAATACGGAGCTGTTTCCCTCCCTGACGGTCAGGCCAAACAGGGCTTCAAGCAGGGCAGCACCCTTTCTTGCCTCTTCGGCATTGGCACAGTTGATGCCCATATGGGCAAAAGTATATTCGATCATAACCAATCCCCTTCAGAAATCAGATGCGGGCTACGCCGGACTTCCGGGCGGCTCCTGCCACGGCCTTGGCCACGGCGGGGCCGACTCTGGGGTCGAAGGCGGCGGGGATGATATAGTTCTCGTTCAGCTCCTCGTCGGAGATCAGATTCGCCAGTGCGTTGGAGGCGGCGATCTTCATTTCCTCGTTGATGTCGCTGGCGCGAACGTCAAAAGCGCCGCGGAAAATGCCGGGGAACGCCAGAACGTTGTTGATCTGGTTGGGATAGTCGCTGCGGCCGGTGGAAACCACTCTCGCGCCGCCTGCCTTCGCTTCGTCCGGGAAAATCTCCGGTGTGGGGTTGGCACAGGCAAAGATGATGGCGTCCTTGTTCATGGTCTGCACCATTTCCTTCGTCACCATGCCGGGGGCGGAAACACCGATGAACACATCGGCGCCTACCAGCATATCGGCAAGAGAACCGGCCTTTTTGTCCAGATTCGTGACCTGCGCCATCTCTTCCTTGATCCAGTTCAGTCCGTCACGGCCCGCGTAGATCGCGCCCTTCCGGTCGCACATGGTCACGTTCCTGAAGCCGGAGGACAGCAGCAGCTTGACAATGGCGATAGCAGCCGCACCCGCGCCGGAGGTGACGATCTTCACGTCTTCCTTCTTCTTGCCGACGACCTTCAGCGCGTTGGTCAGACCGGCGAGGGTAATGACGGCGGTGCCGTGCTGGTCGTCGTGGAAGATGGGAATGTCGCACTTTTCCTTCAGCTTCCGCTCGATCTCAAAGCACCGGGGAGCGGAGATGTCCTCCAGATTGATGCCGCCGAAGGAGCCGCTCATCAGATACACGGCGTTGACGAACTCATCCACATCGTGGGTCTTGACGCACAGGGGGAAGGCGTCCACGTCGGCAAACGCCTTGAACAGAGCGCACTTGCCCTCCATAACGGGCATACCGGCCTCGGGGCCGATGTCCCCCAGACCCAGAACGGCGGTGCCGTCAGTGATAACGGCGCACAGGTTGTGGCGGCGGGTCAGCTCATAGGACTTGTCGATGTCCTTCTGAATCTCCAGACAGGGCTGGGCAACGCCGGGGGTGTAGGCCAGAGACAGGTCGTCCTTGGTCTTGCAGGGTACCTTGCAGATGACCTCGATCTTGCCGCCCCACTCCTTGTGGAGCCTCAGGGACTCTTTTGCGTAATCCATAGTTTTTCTCCTTTGTCGATACAATAATTTATGATTTTACCATTACGGAAATGCCGCTGGGGATCAGGGTGACGGAGGCGTTTTCGCCCTTGTCCTGTTTCGCCATGGCCATGGCAGTTTCCAGATCGGGCGCATAGTCCAGCTTCATCTCCCGGAGGGTCTTCTCCATTTCCGGGCGGGAAACAAAGATCACCCGGTGCTTCATGAGGATTCTCGCCAGAATCTGGCTCTCCCACTGGTCGGGAATGGTCTCCGACTGGGGGGTATTGACGCACTGCTCAAAATGCGCCGCAGGGGTTTCGCAGTCCCGGAGGGAGGTATAGAAGCCCTCACCGCCGGTGCCGTCGGCCAGCTCGGCGCACATGATCAGCACCGCGCCCTCCTTGGCGGAAGCCTCCGCCGCAGTCAGCCCCTTGACGCTCTGGTAGATGTTCTGGTCCAGCGGCGCGCCGCCGTTGGAGGTGACGACGATGTCTCCGGGGACGGCCTGCACCTCGCAGTACTGCCGCAGAAACGCCACACCAGCTTCATGCGCCTTCCGGAAGTCTCCCGCGAAGGCCGCAACCGTCTTTTTCTCCTCGTCGATGACCACATTGACGATGTACGCCAGCTTTGCCATCTCCGCCGCCGCTACCATGTCCCGGTGAAGGGGGTTGCCCTCCAGAATGCCCGTGCGGGCATAGGGCGAAGCGATGAACGCGCCGCAGTGGTTGCCCAGCACCGTCGTCTTATCGCAGACGCCGGGCAGGATGCTCTTCCGCCCGCCGGAGAAACCGGCGAAGAAGTGCGGCTCAATGAAACCCTCCGCAATGAGCAGGTCGGTGTCCACCGCCGTCCGGTCGATGACCAGCGGTGCGCCGGAGGGCAGAACGCCGATCTGAACATTGGATTCCGGGTCAAAGGCGTCGTGAACGACGATTTTCTCGGAACCCGCAATTTCCTTCCCCAGCTTTGCTTCCAGCTCGGCGGTCGTTGTGAGCCGGTGGAAACCGGTGGCTACCAGCAGCGTCACCCGAATCTCCGGATTCCCCTGCCGGAGCTGCGCCAGCATGGGGGGCAGGATGTCCCGGCTGGGCACGGGGCGGGTGTGGTCGGAAATGATGATGGTACAGCGCTTCTTCCCTGCCGCCAGCGCGGCAAGACCGGGCGTTCCCATGGGCGACGCCATGGCTTCCTCCACCAGCTCCCTGCCGGTGCGGTCGCTTTTCAGCTCGTCCACACGGGAGATCAGCAGACCGTTATAGGGAAATGCAACATCCAGATGGCTTTTGCCGTAAGGAATCGCGATCATAAAGGATCCTCCCACACGTTCGTCATCGGGAACCGGCGGTTGGCCGGTTCCCAATTATGTTTTTTAATAGTTGCCCTTGAAAACGTCCTTCTTGACGGGAGGACGATAGTCGCCGAAGTAAGCGCCAAAGTCCATGCCCAGATAATTGCACAGGTCAAGGACTTCCACCATGGTGTTGTCGTTGACGGGGATGCCGTTTTCCATGATGCGCTTCACTGCGGCAACTTCCTTCTCGCCGTGGGTGTAGATACGCTCCTGACCATCGGCCTTGGGCGCGTCCCGCAGCTCCTGCAGGTACTTGGAGAAATGCTCCTTGATGGCGGCGGGGTCGCCGAAGTAGGCAGGGTTGATAGCCATAAAGCCATGGCAGATCTGACCCTTTCCGCCGGTCATGCAGTAATTGGAGGTAGCACCCATGGACAGGATGGAGGAGAAGATCTCGCACAGCATACCGTAGCCGTAGCCCTTGTGGCTGCCCAGCTGCTCCGTGGAGCCGCCCAGAGGCATGATGCCGCCGCCCTTTTTCGCCACGATGTTCGCCAGCACGTCAGGAGCGTTGGTGGAGGGGTGGCCGTCCTTGTCCAGCGCCCAGCCTTCGGGCAGGGGCTTTTCCATCTTGTTGTACATCTCCAGCTTGCCGCGGGTGACGACTGTGGTGGAAGCGTCGAAGAAGAAATCATAGGGCTCGGCAGGGAACGCGCAGGCGATGGGGTTGGAGCCCAGCATGGCCTTCCGGGCAAAGGTGGGAACCATGATGGCTTCGCTGTTGGTGCAGGAGAAACCCATCAGCCCTTCCTTGCAGGCCATCTTGGCATAGTAACCGGCGATGCCGTAGTGGTTGGAGTTCCGGACGGAGACGATGCCCACGCCGGTGGTCTTGGCCTTCTCGATGGCCATTTCCATGGCCTTATGGGAAACCAGCTGTCCCATGGCCTCATGGGCGTCGATGACGGCGGAGATGGGCGTCTCGAACACCACTTCGGGCTTGGCATGGACGTCGATCATGCCTTTTTCGATGCACTTGTGGTAGCGGACCATCCGCTGCATACCGTGGGACTCGATGCCGTACAGGTCGGCAGTCAGCAGAACGTCCTGAATGATATCGGCCTCCGCTTCGGTGAAGCCGAACTTCTGGAACGCTTCCATGCACAGCCGGTGCAAGGTGTCATAGGACCAGTGTTGATATGCCATTGTAATCTTCCTTTCCGTATATCGATACATTCATAAGCCCCCTGACAGAATTCCGCCAGGGGGCCGTGACAGGAGGGGGTAATTTCCCCTGCCACTGGCAGAAATTGGGTGGGCGGTTATCTCTGAACCCGGCCGGAGGCGTTGCCGCCAGCCAGAGACTCTACCTCGGCCACGCTGACAAGGTTGAAATCATGCTCAATGGTATGTTTCAGGCAGGATGCTGCCACCGCAAAGTTGATCGCGTCCTGATTGGACTTGCCGACCAGCTGCGAGTAGATCAGGCCGCCGCCAAAGCTGTCGCCGCCGCCTACACGATCCACAATATGGATGCGGTAAGTGGGAGAGAAGACCGCTTCGCCGTTTTCGTACAGCATAGCCGCCCAGTCATTGTCGCTGGCAGAAATGCTGCCCCGGAGGGTGATAGCAACTTTTCGGAATCCAAACCGCTCCGACAGCTGCCGCGCCACGGAGATATAACCCTGATGGTCGATCTTTCCGGCATCAATGTCCGTATTCTCCGCCTCAATGCCGAAGACGTCCTTGGCGTCCTCCTCATTGGCAATGCAAACATCCACATAAGGCATCAGCCGGGACATCACTTCATTCGCCTGCGCGCTGGTCCACAGCTTCTTCCGGAAGTTCAGGTCACAGGAAACTGTGATGCCCTTCGCCTTGGCAGCCTGACAGGCTGCCAGACAGATCTCGGGCAGATTGCCGCCCAGAGCGGGGGTAATGCCCGTCCAGTGGAACCAGTCAGCGCCCTCAAAAATGGCATCCCAGTCAAAATCCTCCGGCTGTGCCAGAGCAATGGCAGACCCGGCACGGTCATAAATGACCTTGGAAGGGCGCTGGGAAGCCCCCTTTTCCACAAAATACAATCCCAGCCTAGCGCCGCCTCTGGCGCAGTCGTCGGTGCTGACGCCGTACCTGCGCAGGGCATTCAGGGCGCATTGACCGATCTCGTGGGCGGGAACCTTGGTAACGAAGGAAGCATTCATGCCATAATTGACGAGAGACACCGCCACGTTGGCTTCGCCTCCGGCGTAGGAAACTTCAAAGCTTTCCGCCTGAAGGAACCGCTCATTCCCTTTCGGATTCAGGCGCATCATGATTTCACCGAAAGTGACAACTTTTTTCGCGTTTTTCATCTGGTTATCCTCCTGTCAGCCATTCACACTGGCGCAAAGCTCTTTCGCCAGCGCAGTAATCCTGTCCCACTGCCCCTGCACGATCCATTCCCCGTTTACCAGATTGCCGCCGACGCCCACGCCGACGCATCCGGCCTTCATGAATTCTCCGGCATTCTTCTCGCTGACGCCGCCCACGGCCAGCAGCGGAATGTTGTTCAGCGGTCCCCGGATGGCCTTGATATAGGCGCTCCCCAGAGTCCCCGCCGGGAACACTTTGACAAAGTCCGCACCGGCGGCATAAGCCTGCCGAATTTCCGTAGGCGTCATAGCACCGGGCATGGAAACCATCCCCAGTTTCTTGGTTCTGCGGATCACAGTTTCATTGGTATCCGGGGAAACGATAAATTCCGCACCGGCATCAAATGCCAGCTGGGAAAGCTCCACGGTGGTGACCGTTCCCGCGCCTACCGCCATCTTCTCTCCCATGGTTTCCCGGATTGCGTGGATAGCGCCTGTCGTCTGAACCCAAGTAGAAGGGTTCTTCTGGTTAAAGGTCACTTCGATAGCCCGAATTCCCCCGTCATACAGCGCCTGAGCCAGCTGCTCATAGCCGCTGTCCAGTCCCCGAACAATGGCAACCACCTTTGTTTCCTGAACAAGCTGTGCAACATTTTTCATATTCATCAACCATTCGACCGCTTTCGTCGGCACAGGCAATGAAGCCCCGTGCAGGCGGGCGGTCGCCTTTCCTGTAAAAATATGCTTATTTCTCTATGCTGTCTTCTAAAGCTCCAACGCTTCGTAGGCATTCAGGATTTTTGCCTGAACATTTTGCAAAGCGGACACAAAATCCTGCGGGTCCGCGCCAAAAGGCGCAAACATATCCCAATGTACCGGTATCACCAGCTTGGGCTGTAATACCTGTGCCAGCCGTGCGGCATCCCGTGCGTTCATGTTGTTGCCGAAGCCGTTGATACACAGCAACGCAAGATCAATGGACTCTTCCTGCAGGAACTCCGGAATCGCCCGGTGATACAGGGTATCCCCGGAAAGATAGACGGTTTTTCCCTCCGCTTTCAGCAAATACCCCACTGCCTCCAAGGTCTCATGGAATGCAGGCACGGCGCAGAACCGTGCCTCCCCCAGCGTTACCTCCACGCCCGGACGCATAACCATGGCATTGTGCTTAGAAGGCCATCGGCCGGTGATCGCCTTGTATACCGAATAAGGCCCCAGCACCGGGTAGGCGCGCTGTCCATCCAGCCAATATTCCAGAGTTGCCATGTCCAGATGGTCTCCATGGTCATGGGTAATGGCCAGAATATCCGGATTCAGCGCAGCAATATCCTCCGGCGGCGGGATCAGTCTCACGAACCGCTCTCCCTTTGTTTCATGGAGCGTATCCGTCAGATAAGGATCAAACAGGATTCGCGTCCCGTCTTTCAGGTCGATCTGGACACCGGCCTGTCCCAAAAGTTTGATCTTCATAGGGCTTATTTCAGATACGGCCGCGTCATTTCGTAGAACTCATCGAACATGCTGTCAAAGACCGGGTCGGTGGCAAATGTGGGCTTGCGGCAGTAGTCCGTTTCGATCATGCCCCGGCGCATCATAATGCGCTTTTCATAGGTGATGATCATTTCCACATTCTGGCGGATGTGGTTCAGGAAGGGCAGCAGCACGCTGCCGTGGAGCTGCATGGCTCCCTTCCGGTCGCCGGTAACATACTTATCGTAAATTTGCAGGTACAGATCGAACATGGAGCCGCCGGGCATGGCGCCGATCGCGCCCCGGTCGAAGCATTCGATAAACTGATAACCGGCATTGCCGATGAAGACCTTTACGCCGTTGCCGGTGAGTCTCAGCAGATTGGAGATGTATCCGCCCGCAGGCTTGCACTCGATCTTGTAGTACAGCTCCGTTTTGCAGTCGTTTCTCAGGTTTGCCATAACCTCCGGGGCGATGGCTACGCCGGTCTGCTCCGGGGCATACTGCACCACCACGGGAATGTCCACCGCGTTGCACACGGTTTTCATGTGCTCATAAATGGCTCCCGCGCCGGGCTTCAGGAAGTAAGGGGGCAGCAGCATCAGGCTGTCAGCGCCGCAGTCCTGATAATACTTTGCCCGTTTGGCGGCAACCTCAGTGGCATGCTGGGTCACGGAGATGATGGACGGAATGCCCTTTTTCTTACAGGTATCCACCACTACCCGAACCATTCGCTCGGATTCCGCGTCGGTGAGCTTGTAATACTCTCCGGCAATGCCGAACAGGGTCACGCCGTGGCAGCCATTATCCGCCATAAAGCTGACTTCCCGTTCCAGACTTTCATAATCCACTTCACCGGTTCTGGTAAAGGGCGTGGCAATAATCGGACAAATACCTTTCAGTTCCATGGTTAACCCTCCTCAACATAGCGCAGATAGTCAAGGTCACAGCCCTGATCTGCCTGCAAAACATGGTCAATAAAATTACGGACAAAGCCACGCTTGATATCCGGGTGGCCTTTCGGCTTGAAGTCTTTCAGGCGGCGGGCGATCTCCTCGTCGCTGATCTCCACCTCGATGAGGTTCTCATCCGCTTCCACGTGGATGATGTCCCCGTCTCTGACCGCAGCCAGAGGGCCGCCCTCCTCCGCCTCCGGAGAAACATGGAGAATGATGGAGCCGAAGCAGCCGCCGGACATCCGGGAATCCGTCACCCGCAGGTAATCGTCGATCCCCTTCTTGTGCAGGGCAGGCGGTACGGGCAGATAATTGCCGAATTCCGGCATACCGGGCGCGCCCTTGGGACCGTAGCCGCGAAGGACGATAACGGTGTTTTCATCCACATCGGAATTCTCGTCCGCCAGCCACTTTTCCGCCACGGACAGATCGTCAAAGACCTTCGCCCTGCCGCGATGGTGGAGCAGGCGCTCCGTGGCAGCACTGCGCTTGATGACCGCACCGTTCGGCGCAAGATTGCCCTTCAGAATGCACATGCCGCCCACCGGGGAGATGGGGGCGTCAATGGAGCGAATCACCCGGCGGTCATACGCATAGTCCACCTTTTTCAGGTTCTCCCCAACGGTCTTTCCGGTAACGGTCATGCAGTCCAGATTCAGCTTCCCTTCCAGCTCCTTCATCACCGCGGGAACGCCGCCGGCATTGTGGAATTCTGCGCCCACCGGGTTGGTGCCGTGGGGCTTGACGTTGACCAGCAGGGGCGTGTCATTGCTGATGGCGTCGAATTCCATCAGGTCGATGTCAAATCCGGCGCGGCCCATGATCGCCTTCAGATGAATCAGCAGATTGGTGGAGCCGCCGCAGGCCATCAGCACCCGGATGGCATTGCGGACGGAGTCCGGGGTAATGATCTTGCTGACGGTAAGATTTTCTTTGACCATTTCCACGATCCGGCGGCCGCTGAGCTCCGCCTGCCGGGATTTTTCCGCGGAAACACCCAGACTGGAAGCACTGCCGGGCAGCGCCATGCCCAGCGCTTCCGCTACCGTCTGGCAGGTGTTGGCGGTGCCCATAATGGGACAGGCGCCGACGCTGCCATACAGACAGCCAGCCCTGTCCATCATTTCCTGCCACGTCAGCTCGCCGGAAATGTAGCGGTTGTACAGCTTGAAGGTATCGGTGCCGCAGCACAGCGTCTCTCCCTTGTAATTGCCCGGGAGCATGGCGCCGCCGGGAAGGAAAATGGTGGGCTTGTCCACCGTCACCGCCGCCATGAGCTGGGCGGGGATGTTCTTGTCGCAGCCGCCGATGAGGACGATCCCGTCAAAGGGGTGCCGCGCCATCAGCTCTTCGGTCTCAATGGACAGAAGATTCCGGTAGATCAGGCTGGACAGGTCAAAGAAGACTTCACAGATGGACAGGGTATTGACCTCCAGCGGGAAGCCGCCTGCAGCCCAGACGCCCCGCTTGACCGCCTCGGACAGCTGGCGGAAATGCAGGTGGCCGGGGTTTGTCTCCGCCCAGGTATTGACAATGCCGATGATGGGCTTGCTGATATCGATATCGGTGTAGCCCATGGCCTGAAGCAGGGCGCTGCGCAGCAGCTCCTGCCGGTTACCCGGATGCTTCCATTCCTCGGAAGTATTGTTTTTCATGGGATATTCCTCCTCTTTCTATAAGCCGTAGGTTTCCGCAAGGTCGGATTGAAGCACCGCGCCGCCGTCTGCCACAAGGCAGTTTCCGGTGATGGAAGCCGCCCATGGCGATGCCAGAAACAGGATCATGTGTCCGATCTCCTCCGGTCTGCACCAGCGCTTCAGCGGGATGGTGTTGTAGGTGGTCGTTTCGTCCAGCTCCATCGTTCTGGGCGTTGCCGTCCAGCCGGGAGCGATCGTATTGACACGGATCTGATATTTGGCAAGCTCCATGGCCGCATGGCGTCCCAGCTTGATAAGCCCCGCCTTTAATGTGCCGTAGACGGACAGATTCGGCCGCTGCTGGATGCCGTTGTTGGACGTGATGATGACGATGCTTCCTTTTGTGTCCCGGCAAACCATCTCTCTGGCCGCCGCCTGAACGCAGAAGTAGGCGCTTTTTAAGTCCACGTCCACCATCCGGTCGAAGAAATCTTCCGTAGTCTCCAGAAAATCGCTTTTCCGGGTGATGCCGGAGTTGTTCACATACAAATCCAGATGTCCCAGTTTCTCCATGGCCTGTGCAAAGAGTTCCCGCACGCCGGACATGGCGGACAGATCTGCCTGAACCGGCCATGCCCTGCCGCCGCAGTCACGGATCTGGCGGCAGGCTTCCTCCGCCCCCTCCGCGCTGCTGTTGTAATGCACCACGACATCGTAGCCGTTCTGCCCCAGCGTGATTGCCACGCCCTGACCGATGCCCGTACCGGCGCCGGTGACGATAGCAGTTTTTCGTTCCATATTTCCCTACTCCTTCACCGCGCCGCCGGTAAGGCCGGCCACCATGTACTTGTTAAAGAACAGAAACAGCAGCAGGACCGGCAGGGACGCCACCACGGAAACGGTCATCATGCCCGCATAGTCGAACCCGAATTCGCCCAGGAAAGTTTCCGCGATGCCAACAGGCAGCGTCTTCATGGACGTCTTATTCATGACCACCAGCGCGATCATGTAATCGTCCCAGGATTGCAGGAAGGCATAAATGCCCACCGCCAGCATACCGGGCTTCATCAGCGGAATCACGATCTGCGTCATGGTCTTGAACCGGCTGCATCCGTCTACCCTCGCCGCTTCATCCAGAGACTTGGGTACGGAATCGCAGAAGGACTTCATCATCCAGACGGACAGCGGCAGGGACATGGCAACGTCCGCCAGCATCAGTCCCTGATAAGAATTCATCAGCTTCAGCTTTGAGAAAAGGCTGTACAGGGAAATGATGATGACCACCGTGGGAAACACCTGAGCAGACAATGTCAGCGTCATGATCGTCTTCCGGCCGGGATAGCGGTAGCGGGACAGGGAGTATCCGGCAAAGATCGCCAGCGCCAGATCGACGATCACCGTTAAGGATGCGACCACAAAGGAATTCTTGATGTAATTCAGATATTTGGTGTTGGTGATAATGGATATGTAATTATCAATGGTCTTGAATGTAGGGTACAGCTGGGGCGGCACCCGCATCAGGATGCTGTTTTCCTTGAACGAAGCAATGAACATCCAGTAGATTGGGAAGATAAACGCCGCCAGCGCAATGACAATGACCAGATAGGTCAGTATCTTCTTCCCCAGTGAATTTTTTGAAACCATGAACGACCCTCCTTACAGTTCGTCGAAGCGTTTGGTCTTCATGTTATAGATGGCGATGGCCGCGCCCAGAAGCATCATCCAGATAACGCCGATGGCGGAACCGGCGCCCAGATCCAGCTGGGTAAACGCCTGCTTGTAGGCTGCAATGGACAGTGTGGTGGTTTTGCCCAGCGGGCCTCCGGCCGTCATGTTGTAAATAATGGTAAACTGCTGGAAGGACGCCATGATACAGGTGATGATCGTATTGCCCAGCACCACCCGGATTCCCGGCAGCGTGATATGCCAGAACACACGGAAGCTGTTGGCGCCGTCAATGGAGGCCGCTTCCACCAGATCATGATTAATGGATTGCAGACCGGCAAGGATCATGACGAGCATATAGGGGGTCTGTCTCCAGACCACCGCAATGGTCACCACGCCCAGAGACGTGGAGGGGTTCAGCACCCATTCCGCGGTGGGGTTGGAAATCAGGCCAAGGCCGTACAGAACGTAGTTGATGATACCGTACTGCGCCTGGAACAGCCATGACCACAGCAGCGCCGTGACGATGGATGGGATGCACCATGGCATCAAAAAAACAGAGCGGAGGGCATTGCGTCCGCGGATCTTCGTATTCAGAAGCAGGGCAATACTCATGCCCAGCACCAGTTCGATTCCCACTGTGCCAACCGTGAACTTCATGGTCGTCCACAGCTGGGTCAGGAAGCCGTTTTTGAAAATGGTCTTGTAATTGGCAAAATCGTTCCACTTCAGGGGCTTATTTACCGTCAAAAAGGTATAATCGCAGAAACTGCGGATCACCGCACTTATAATTGGGTAGAGAATGACAATGGAAAATACCAGAAAGGTAGGCAGAAGCAGCCCGTACCCAAACAGGACGTCCTTCGCCCGTTCCGTCAGGGCGATCCCATTTTTGGGGCTTTGACGTTTTTTCAACTTGATCTCTCCTTTGCTGAGGGTGGTGAGAAAACGGGGTGTACAAACCGCACACCCCGTTTGTTTAAGGGCCTCGTACAGAAGATTTTGTAAAATCTTACTTGTACATTTCAACCAGCTGATCGTGCGTTTCTGCTGCTACGGTCGCGGGATCCTCATTACCGATGGTCACGCGCTGAACAGCGGTGGCCAGCAGTTCCATAGCAGCCACGAAGTTGGAGCTGTTCACGGGCAGAGCCTTGCACTGAGCGGCGGCCTTATAGAAAACGCTCATGTTGTCGTTCAGGTTCTTGTAGTAATCCAGAGCCTCCACGGAGGTACGGCCGGGCATGACGTCGGTGAAGGAGGTGTACTTCTCCATCGCCTCGATACCGGTCATGTAATCGATGAACAGCGCGCACTCCTCGGGGTGCTCGGTGTTGGCGGAAGCAATGATGTGATGGTCGGAGGAGAAGGAGTAGGAGCCGGGGATCAGAGAGGTGGTAACATTGACCTCGGTCCAGTTCTTCAGCTGGGAGGGAGCGTCGATGTGGAACGCCACCTGACCGTTGCCGAACAGAGTACGGTTGTCAACGATCTGGTTGCCCGCGGCGATGACGCCTTCCTGAATTTCCTTCTGCATCTCGGTCAGAGCCGCCACGGTCGCCTCGTCGCCGTAAGCGATGGTGCCGTCCTCGGCGTAGTAGTCGCCGCCGTTGGCCCAGACGTCGATCAGGGACATGTAACCGGCGTTGGCCAGAACCTTGGTGCCCAGAGTACGGCCGTAAACCGTATTGCCGTCAGCGTTCTTGCCCAGAGCGGCAACGGCGTAGGACATTTCGATCAGTTCATCCCAAGTGGTGGGGGTGTGATCATAGCCGGCCGCGGCCAGCAGGTCGGAGTTGCAGTACAGGGCAAAGGGCTGGGTGATCCAGGTCGCGGAATACTGATGGCCGTCGATATTCGTGCCGGACATGGTGCCGGGGTAGAAGTCCGCCAGCGTCTCGGCGCTCATGTATTCGTCCAGCGGCAGCAGGCCGCCCATTTCGTAGTAGGTAGCCACCCACTGGTTGGAAACCTGCGCCACGTCAGGCGCATCCTGCGCCGCGATCCGGGTCAGCAGGGAGGTGTTCACGGCGTCATAGTTGCTCTCGGTAACTTCCACGGTGATCCAGGGATACTTTTCCATGAAACCGTCCAGCATGGCCTTGAAAGCATCGGCAGTGGTTTCTTCGGCAGCGCCCCAGCAAAGGAACTCCAAAGTGACGGGTTCTTTTTCTTCCTTGACGGTTTCCGTCTTGGCAGCTTCCGTCGTCTTGACGGATTCGGCGGGTTTGGTTTCCTCAGCTTTGGAGCCGCAGGCGGCCAGAGACAGAATCATGGCCAGTGCCAGTACGATGGCGAGAATCTTTTTCATTGTTTTGCATCCTTCCTGTTTTTTAGTCAGCAAACCCGTAAATGCAGAATTGTGAAACAAAATCGTTTCATTCCATTCTTCAATTTTGTTTCATTTTCATTCCGTAACCGCAAATCCCACGGTATCGTATTTGCACGGCTGTATTTGCTGCTGGTTTGATACTATCACAAATAATCCGGTTTTGCAATTACCAGATTTGACGAAAACTGACAGTTTCCTTTGGTAATATTCACTTTATTTATGGAACGATTTTTGTTTCATTTTCCAAAAATTATAAAATTTATAATGTGGCTGTTGCATCTTTATCATTCTTTTGATACAATGGCTTCATTCTGATAGAACAGAAAAACAGGACATTTTCTGAAAAGTGAGGCGGTTTTATGGAATCCAAGCCAGCTACCATCCGTGAGATTGCAAAGGCAGCCGGTGTTTCCCCCAGCACAGTATTCCGGGTGCTGAATTCAGGTGCTTCCGTCAGCCCCAACACCCGCGCCAAGGTCATTGCGGCTCAGCAGATTCTCCAGAATAAAAAGGCGATCACCCCGGCGAAGGAGTCCAGCCGGTTCTCTGTGGGGATCATTATGCCCGCCCATTCCGCAGCGGATCTGGCAGGGCACCCCTCGCTGTTCACCATCATCACCAGCTTCGTAGAGGCTCTGTCCAGCCGTTCTGTATCCAATACCACCATTATCTTTGACGAAAAAACCATGTCCCCGCAGTCATTGATCGCTTCGCCCAAGGACGGATACCTGATCATCGGCACCAGCGAGGAGCAGGAACGGACGCTGGTGCCTCTGCTCAGCGAAGCCGGGCTGCCCAGCCTGCTGATCAACCGTCAGGCCAAGGATCTCCATACCAGCAGTGTGAACGTGGACGATACTGCCGCCACCATGGACGCCACGGAGCACCTCATCTCCCTGGGGCATCAGAATATCGCCTTCATCGGCGGCAATAAGAATTTCCAGAACACCAAGCACCGTTTGCTGGGATACCAGATCGCCATGGAACGTCATAACCTTCCTCTGGAAAACGACCATATCCTTTTCGGTGAATTCAGCGAATTCTCCGGCTACCAGCAGGGCAAAACGATCCTGAACATGCTGCACCGGCCTACGGCGGCCATCTGCGCCTCCGATCCGCTGGCTATAGGCTGTATGCGGGCATTGACGGAAGGCGGTCTGCGTCTCCCGGATGACTTCGCCGTCATTGGGTTTGGCAACATCGAGGCCAGCAAGTATGTGACGCCGTCTCTTTCCACCGTCTCTCAGCCCAGTCAGGAAATGGGCGCCATTGCTGCCGCCACGCTGATCCAGATGCTGGAGAACCCCATCATTCTTTCCCAGAAGGTTCGCTTGAAAACCAATCTGGTGCTTCGGGATTCTTCCGGCTCCCCCATTGGGTCCCGTTAAAAGGAGCCGTCATGAACCGTTTTATTGAATCCCGCATTTTCCATATTCTGTGTACCCTGACCGATCTGGTGGTTCTGAATCTTCTGTATGTACTGTGCTGTATTCCCGTCGTCACCATCGGCGCCGCAACCACTGCCCTGTACGGAACGGTTCTGGCTCTGCTTCATGATGAAGGGCATCTTTACACGCTGTTCGTGCGGATTTTTCTCAAACGTTTCAAGCAGGCGACGGTATTCTGGCTTCTCTGGCTGACCGCGGTTGCTGTCGCTGCGGCCGATTTAATCATCGTGGGACTGTTCTGGAACCACGCCGGTAAACCGGCCGCAGTCGGTCTGCTGGTCCTGACGCTGTTTCTTCTGCTCAGCACCGGAAGCTGGTTGTTCCCTCTGCTTGTCACCGGCGGGAAGTGCAAGGCCAAGCTTTTCACTGCCTTTGCGCTGTCCATGCAGCAGCTGCCCAGAACGCTGCTGGTCTGCGTGATAAATGTCCTTCCCGCGGCGCTGGTCTTGTGCTGGACATACGGCTTTCTGCTCTTGTTCTGGGTCTATCTGGTGATTGGCTTTGCGTTGAGCGCCTATGTAAACTGCCTTTTGCTGAAAAAAGCGTTGATCCCCCATCTGTCACTGGAGGTATCCCAATGAAGCAGGATTTCGGAAGGCTCTCGGATGGCCGGCAGGCCAGCCTGTATTGGATCGAGGATGAATACACACAGGCTGCCTTCACAAATCTGGGGGCAGCCATTGTCCGCTGGCTGGTTCCGGATGCCGCGGGCCGGAAGGACGATATCGTGCTGGGATACGATTCCGCGCAGGAATATTTTCAGAACCCCGGCATGATGGGCGCAATCGTTGGCCGCAATGCCAATCGGATCAAAGATGCGCAATATTCCCTGAACGGCACGACTTATTCTCTTACCCCCACCTCTGGCCCGCATAACATTCATTCCGGCCCGAACCGTTATAATCTCCGTCTGTGGGATGTTACCCATTACAGCAAAAGCAGCATCCGCTTCCGGCTGTTCAGCCCTGACGGCGATCAGGGCTTTCCCGGCAATGCCCGAATTGCGGTCACTTATACCCTGACCGGCAAAGCTCTGGAAATCGCCTACGAAATGATCTGCGATCAGGACACGGTGTTCAATTTAACGAACCACGCCTATTTCAATCTGTCAGGCCATCAGCACCCGGAGCAGGCAATGGTGCATACCCTTTGGTTGAACGCCACGCAGTATGCCCCTGCCGATGAAACCGGTATCCCTACAGGAGAAATTGCCGATGTATCCGGCACCTGTCTGGACTTTACCGAGGGCAGGTCTCTGAGCGCTCCACCGCCGCCGCCCGGGGGTTACGACCACAACTTTGTTCTTGCCGGAAATCCAGCCGCCGTTCTGAGCGATCCCGCTTCCGGAAGGAAGCTGACGGTCATCACCGACCGGCCCGGACTTCAGCTGTACAGCGGAAATTACCTGAATGTCCCGGGTAAGGACGGCGTTTTCTACGGCCCCCGCAGCGGTATCTGTCTGGAAACGCAATTCTATCCGGACAGCATCCACCACCCGCATTGGCCGCAGCCCATTGCGAAAGCAAATTGTACATATCACAGCATTACGGCGTATTGCTGCCGCTGACGTTCAGCTGATAAGCCAGATGACATAGGGGGACATCTGTAAGTGGTTTTCCCGTCCGTGGTGATTCCAGCCAAACTCGCGCGGCTGTCCCCATGACGGGAGCAACGCTATGTTCCCGTACCAAGCCGCCAAACAGATACAACCGCGCATCCGGGAGCAGCTCCGACGCGCGGCTGGCTGTGAGCAGACCATTGGTGACGATCGCAAGGTTATGTTTGCTTTGCATCTGTGGAATCCGTTCCAGTACCATAATGCTGGATCCTGGAAAAGGGTTTGGTTATTGCCGATTTGCTCCGCAGCAAGGGCGGCTATCCAGCGCCTCATGAAACGCTCCTTTCGGCAAAAATGGCGGGTGGGCAGTCTAAACTGCGCCACCCGCCGTTGTTACGACTGAATTTGTTATCCTTTGATACCACCGGTCTGCAAGCCGGAAACGAAATATTTCTGGCAACAGATGAAGATGATCAGCACGGGGGTCAGGCTCGCCACGGACATGGCGAAGACATAGCCCCACTGCGTGAACTGGTGCTGGCCGAAAAAGCCCGATATGGCGATGGGCAGCGTGCGCTTCTGGGTGTCGTTCAGAACCGTCAGCGCCCACGGGAATTCTTCCCACGCCGTCAGAAAATTGAAAATGCTGACGGACGCGATGGCCGGACTGGCCAATGGGCAGATAACCTTGAAGAACACAGTGAATACGCTGCCGCCGTCCATGTAGACGGCCTCGTCGAATTCCCTCGGGATGCTCTCAATGTAGCCCTTGATCATGAACGTGGAAAACGGAATGACCCAGGCCACATAGAACGGCACCAGCCCCAGCAGCTTGTTCGTGAGCTTGAAGAACGAGGCGAGCTGATACTGCGTAATGATGAGCGTCGTGCCGGGGATGATCATTGTGCCGATGACAAGCCCGAAAAGCGCCCTTCTGCCGGGGAATCGGAAGCGCGCCAGGCAGAAGGCCAGCGCCGACGAGACGAAGGCCGCGATCACGACGGTCAGTATGGCAACAATCGCGCTGTTCAGGAAATTGACGTAGAACTTTTCCTGACTGAAGATGTACACATAGTTTTCAAGCGTAACCGTATCGAGCGCCGGGAAAAACTTCGGCGGGAACTCATACAGGGCGCCGTTCGGCTTCAGGGACGTGCTGATCATATAGATCATCGGCATGACCGACACCGCGCCGCCCAGCAGCAGAAGCACATAGCGCAGGATATTGGACGGAAGCTCCCGTTTTTTCAGTGTATGCATGGCAGTCCCTCCTACGAATTGGCCGCGTCCTTCTGCTTCATGGCCTTGAATTGCAGAATGGCGAGGAAAATGAGCGTCACGGCAACGACGAACGACAGCGCGGCCGCGTAGCCGAAGGAGCCGGTGTTGAACGCTTTGTAATACATCCACGTGAGAACCGTCTCTGTCTGGTGCATCGGCTTGCCGCCGGTGATCATCTTTATGGACGTAAAGACGTTGAAGCCGCCGATGGTCAGCATGACAAGCGCAAAGAGGATCGTCGGCTTGATGCTGGGCAGCGTCACATAGAAAAACTTCTGGAACCCACCGCAGCCGTCGATCCCTGCCGATTCATACAACTCCTGGGGAACGCTTTGCAGCGCGGCCAGGAACACGACCAGATTCCACCCGACGCCTTTCCAGATACCGAGCATCATCGCAACTGTCAGCCCGCCCCAGCGGCCATCGAGCCAGCGGATGTTGGACGCCGTCAGGTGCAGCACGTTCGTGAGCACGTAGTTGAGCATACCCTCGGTGTTGAAAATATACCGGAAGATCAGCGAGACGATGACCCAAGAGGTGATGACCGGGATGTAATATATCACGCGGAACGTGACACGGAAACGTGGGATGGCATTGATGAGCACTGCGGCCAGTAAGCCCAGGATCATCTGCCCCGGTACGGTCACCAGCGTGTAGATCAGTGTGTTCGCAAACGCGACCCGGAATGTCTCGTCGGAGAGAACGTCGATGTAATTTTGCAGCCCGATGAACTTCTGATGCTGCATCGAGCCGAGATCCCATTGCAGAAAGCTCATGTGCAGAAGCTTCCCGATGGGGTAGATCGTGAACAACGCAAAGACCAGAAGCCCCGGAAGCAGCAGAAGGCCGACCTGAAGACGGTCGCGTTTTGATTTCAGTTCCATAGAGCAGCTCCTTTCAAGCAGCCCTGCGGCTGCCTCCGATTTGCCATATTTTCAAAGCAGGCCGGAGCCTGCTTTGAAAATAGTTGCATTTGGTTCGTCTATCTGATATACTGTGTTTATTCGGCAAGCAAGCCGTCGATCGTCACAGCCAGCTGATCCAGCGTCTTCTGCACGTCCGCGCCGTTGACGATCATGTCGGTCATGGCGACGGTCAGCGCGTTGTCGATCTCCGACCAGGAGGCAACGGTCGGGCGAGCCTTGGCCGTCGTGATCGCCTCAAGGAACGGAGCAAAGGACGCATCCTTTACGGTCTGGCTTTCCAGCGCCGCCGTGCTGACGGGAATCTGGCCGCACTTGGCCATCTCTTCCTGGGCGTATTCGCTGGTCATGAACTTCATGAATTTCCAGGCGCCGTCCTTGTTGGCAGTATTGAACATGGCAATGTCCTCGCCGCCCAGCACGGAGATCGAGCCGCCGGAACCGGCAGGCACCTCGCTGGTGCCGTAATTGAAGTCGGGATATGCGCCGGCCAGCTCCGCGGTCTTCCACGGGCCTTCCAGCAGCATCATATACCGGCCGGTGCCGAAGCCGTCGGTCATGGGGATGTCGCCGCTGTTAAAGCCGGTGAATTCGCCGTTTGCGTAGAGGTCAACCAGCTTCTGCACGGCTGCAACCGTCTCCGGGCTGTTGACATAGCCTGTAGCCGTGGTGCAGGCGTCATCCGTGATGCTGCCGCCGTTGCTCCAGATGTAGGGCAGGACGTTCCAGCCGGCGAGGGCAGGCTCGTTCAGGCCCCAGACCTGCTGGCCGTTTTCGTTCGTGCCGGACAGGGCATGGATCGCGGCGAACATCTCATCCATCGTTTTGGGCACTTCGATCCCGGCGGCTGCCAGCGCGTCGGCGTTGTAGAACAGGATTTTCGTATTCGTGTTGAGCGCCAGTGCATAATAGCTGCCCTTGACCATGGCAGTGCTCATGGCGCTGGGAAGAAGCTGCCCCGCAACATCGTTAAAATCGCTCATCTGCTGATCCAGAGGAACAAGAATGTTCATTTTCTGGAACTCCGGAACCCACGCGATATCCAGACGCGCAACATCGGGCAGGGTGTTCGAGCTTGCGCTGACAAGGATCTTGTCGTGGAGGTCGGCCCACTCATGCGAGACGGCGTTGACCTTGTAGCCGGGGTTCTCTTCCTCGAATTTGGGGATCAGCACATTCATCAGAGTCTCATTCTCTGCGGACTGCGCGCTGTAGTGATGCCAGAAGTTGATCGTAACGGGTTCTTCGGGCGTGGCTGTGGACGTTTCTGCCGCCTTGTTATCGGCGGGAACGGCCGCGTCGCTTGCGGGCTGCTGGGATTGGGCAGTGTCTGGCGCTTTTTCGGCGCATGCAGTGAATGCCGCTAACATCACTGCTGCGATCAGGAAGAGCGCCAGCATTTTTTTGATACTTGTCTGTTTCATGATTGCACCTTCTCCTTTAATTTTTTGTTGATGAATCGGATTATCTTAACGGATCTTGCGGGAAGCTCCGCTTCAAAGCGTCCCGGATCGTCCGTCAGGATCGTGGGGTGGAACGGGTCATCCTTTGTCATGCCGCCCGTCTGGCAGCAGAGCGTCCATGCGGCAAATTCCCGTGCCCAGTCCGGGATCGGGAGCTGCCCGCGCCAGTGTGCCGCGCCTGCGTGCAGGACGACGAGCGTCTGCTCGCCGGGCACGGCGCGCGAAAAGGCGTATACGTTCGCCGCGTCGTCGGCCAGTACGGTATGGAAATCGCCGTCTGTCAGAGAATCGGATGCGAGCCGCAGCTGGATGAGCTGCCGGTACCAGCGCAGCAGCCGCCTGTCCTGCTGTTCTGCATCCCACTGCATCGCCATGCGGCAGCCGGGGTCGTTCGGGCCGCTCAGCCCGATCTCGTCGCCGTAGAAGATCGCCGGGGAGCCGGGGAACGTCATTTGCAGCGCTGCGGCCAGCCGAAGCCTTGCCTTGTCGCCGCCCGCTTCATAAAGGAAGCGCGCCGTGTCGTGGCTGTCCAGCAGATTGTACATCCGCAGATTTGTTTCATTGGGGTACAGGGCCAGCGCCCGGTTGAGACGGCAGCCGAATTCCGACGCGGAAAGCGCGTCCTTCGCCAGCCACGCGGCCGCCGCGTCGCGGAAGAGATAATTCATCGCGCTGTCGAGCCGGTTCGCGCTTACGAGCCGTCCAGCGTCGCCCCATGTTTCACCAAGCAGGATGCAGTCTGGCTTGCACGCGCGCATCGCCGCGGCGAAGGCTTCCAGAAACGCGGTCGGCAGCTCGTCCGCCACATCCAGCCGCCAGCCGTCGATGCCGAATTCCTCCAACCAGTACCGGCCAACGGAGAGGAAATAGTCCCGCGCGTCCGGGTTTGCAAGGTTCAGCTTCGGCATCCATTTGTAATGCCCGACGCAGTCGTAATTCTGCCGCTCCGCGTCGACGGGATAGCTGTGGATGAAGAACCAGCTGCGATACGGCGACGCTTTGCCGTTTTTGGCAACGTCCTGAAATTTGTCCCACCAGTAGCCGCAGTGGTTGAACACGCCGTCGAGGATGATGCGCATCCCGCGCGCGTGGACACCGTCGACCAGCCGCCGCAGATCGTCCTTCGTGCCGAAGGCCGGGTCGATCTCGAAATAATCGACTGTGTCGTACTTGTGGTTCGACGGTGCGCGGAAGATGGGCGTCAGATACAGACACGTCGCGCCGAGCGACTGGATGTAGTCGAGCTGCTGCGCAATGCCCGCCAGATCGCCGCCCATGAAATTCTCCCGCGTCGGTGCAGAGCCCCAAGCTTCCGCACTCGGCGGGGTGCGGGAGGGATCTCCGTTCTTGAACCGCTCCGGGAATATCTGATAGTACACCTGCCGACTCCGCCACGCGGGCGCGGAAAAGCCGTCCGTCGGGTTCGGCCAGAGGAATTCGAAGAAATTCCCGTTCATGTGTGGCTCCGTGTCCTGCAGGCCGTTCGCGCCGAGCCACAGCTCGTCCGTCCCGGCTTTCAGGTGGAAGCAGTACCGGGTGTACGCCGCGATCTGGCCGGTGCAGACCGTCGTGCGGTAGTAGTCGTGCAGCGCGTCCTGTAGGGATACGTGCAGCCGCTGCCGCCGGATCTTCGCCGGATCCGTCTCATAGCGCATCCAGTACCAGAGCTCGACCTCGTCCGCATCTGCCCGCGCCGTGATGAGCTGGAGCTCCAGCGTGTTGCGTGAGCTTGGGTAGATGTAGTCCGAGGTGGGCCGGTGGATGATGGCCGCCTGATTCAAATGTGGATCGCCTCCGTTTCTTCTCGTGTTTCCCGCATTGTCGAAGCGCGCTCGATGAGCTTCGTCGACAGCAGGATCTGCCGCAGGCTGGTCTGCGGGTCTTCGATCTGCTCGATCAGGATCTGCGCCGCCTGCACGCCGAGCGCGAACGTGTCAACATCCACGCTCGTGATGGGCGTCTCAGCCAGCTCCGTCAGCGGCGTGTTGTCGCAGCTGATGATGCCGAACTGCTCCGGTACCCGCAGCCCCAACTGATGCGCGGCCCGCAGCGCACCGAGCGCCAGCCGGTCGTCGCTGCAGATGACGGCGTCGGGTGCGTCATCGCCCTGCAAGAGCGCGCGGACGCAGTCCATGCCGCTCTCAACCGTCGGCAGCCCGTGGAGAATAAAGCCGACCGGGACGGACAGATGATGCGCGGCAAGCTCGCGGCGGTAGCCCGCGATGCGGTCCTGATTGAAAACCTCCCCATCGCCGTCCGAAAGGAAGGCGATCTTTTTATATCCGCGCTCCAGCAGGAGCCTGACGGCCCTGCGGCCAGCCTGCACGTTGTTGATATCGACCCAGTTGGCCTCCGCGCCGACCTCCTCCGAGCGGCCGAGGATCACGCATGGCACGCTCAAGTCTTCGATCCTGCGCAGCAGCTCGCCCGTCACGAGCGAGATCGGCAGCACCACGCCGTCGACCTTTTTTCCGGCGATCAGCCGCTCGACGGAGGAAATGCCGCCGAACGCCGCCGCGCCGTTCGTGATGATGAGGTTATAGTCGTTCTGGTGCGCGGCAGTCTCGATGCCGAAGACGGTGTTGTTGAAGAAATTGTTGGCGTAGGCCGTGCCGTCCGAGATATCGATGACCAGCGAGATCGCGTGCGCCGAGCCGTTGGCAAAGCTGCGCGCAATGTCGTTGGGAACATATTTGAGCTGCTCCATCGCGGACGCGATCTTCTGCTTCGTCTCGTCCGAAATGACGCCCTTCTGATTGAGCACGCGCGAAACCGTCGACGGCGAAACGCCCGCCAGCCGCGCCACATCCTTGATCGTTGCTGCCATCCTGCACCTCCATGCAAACGGTTTACCGATATTTCTTGAATTTTCGCGAAAAAGCAGCGATAAAAGCAATGAAATATCGAGCATATTTGTTTGCTGCGATAAAATCCGGCTAGGTATAACGAATTTATTCATGCAACCGTTTGCCTAACGCCAGAGTAGCACGTTTTTCATGTGAAGTCAATTTGTCAGTTTATACAAGAAAAATCTGTTTTTCTGTGCAGGTAGACAATGCAGACCATTCTGCGCTCAGAGACAATTCATCCCCGAAATATCAGACACAAAAGTCGGTCAAATGCAACAAACCCCGAACCGTTCATCATGAACGACTCGGGGTTTGCTCTTTCGTAAGAAGCTGATATGCACATTGTCTTGCCCGCGTCAGTGCCATTCGGACACTGGCGGGTTTTATGGATAGTTCCTCGGCCATGACCTCATCGCTTTTGCCGAGTATGTATTTTCCTTCTAACAGATACTCGCTTTTGGCATCAAGCTGCGGCCAGCGCCGCACCAATTCATCGATCTCCGCTTTTGAGATCAGGAGGTCTTCCATTTGCCGATGCTCGGCGATTGGCTCGGATTGCTGCATATATTCCTCAAAAGAGAAGGGCGCGATTTTCTTTTGTGATCGTAAGAAATTATAGGCCGTATTTCGCGCGGTCGCGCTGATATACCCGATCAGCTGCGGCTGTTCCTTGTTTCGGAGTTCCGGGAGTTTATCGATCAGCTTGACTAACGTAGCCTGTAGAACATCTTCCGTATTCCATGGGTTCTTCAGAATGTCATAGATTTCTTTGTAAAGAAGCCGTTGGTATTGGATAAACAGCGCAGCCATAAATTCGCGGTCGTCATCGTCTTCGATTACAAGAATGCAAAACGGGATCAAGCTCGCTCCCTCTTTCCGGCAATGTGAATCATAGACGCTACCTCCATATCTGCAACCATCGTGCAGGCTGCACGCTTTCTGGCAGGAGACAAGCGTTGAAGGGACTGAACGACATCACCAACAGTTGTGTCATCCGAAACTGTCTGCGCAAACACATCGGGCGAGAGCTTCGAGGTAGATCGTCCCAGAAGATAATCGATAGAAACGTTAAAGTAGTCTGCCAGCCTGACCAGCTTTTCAACATCCGGATAGTGAACGCCTTTTTCATAATTCGAAATCGTTCCGCCGGAAACATAGATGATATGTCCCAGTTCGGCTTGCGAAAGATGCTTCTCTTGACGAAGCTGCATCAGTATTTCACCAAATTTCGTCAAGCTCACACCTTCTTTCGCAGCTTTTTGACATTATACTTATTCTAAAATCAAAATGTGCGAAATATTAGATTTGCAATAGTATTGTATTGAAAAATTTATTTTATTATAGTAAAACTAATGTCGCAAAGATGCTGACTTGATGCGGCAATATGTCTGCAAAATTTTTTGTTGCAAAACGGCACGTTCCGTGTCTTAGTATATGAACGTTCTGGAGAACCAAACATGAGCAAGAAAAAAGAGAAACCATGCTTCATGGAAGACATATATCTTAAACACGAACGCCTCATGTATTATATTGCAGGAAAATACTCAGAGGTTTCGGTGCAGCGAGAAGATATCGTACAAACGGCGGTGCTCTCCTTGCTGAAGAATGAAGCAACGCTTCAGCGGTTACCACCTTATGCACAAATAAACTATATTGCAGCAGCGGTTCGCAATACTGCAATCAACACAATAAAACGGGATCAAAAGGAAGCTGCTCGCTGCATCCCGTTGGATGACTTAACAGAGGATTTTCCACAGGCTCATATCCCCGGAGCCGAGGTAAGGTACTTGGAAAAGGAAAAACAGGAAGAACTGTTAACCGCCTTTCAGGAAATACGCGAAGAAGAAAGGCAACTGTTGTACGGAAAATATCTGATGGATCTGTCGGACACAGAACTTGCGCAAATGCTCGGTTGTAAGCCTTCCAGCGTTAGAATGAAATTGACCCGGGCCAGACGCGCATTTGTAGAAAAGCTCCGGGAAGGAGGTAAAAAGCATGAATGAAGATGAACGACTGTATGAGCAATACGAAGACGCCTTTTTCGCGCTGCTTATGAACAGAGTGGCAGAGGCGAACGGAAAAGAGCTGATGCAGAAAAATGAGGAGCTTCTTGCAGATCCGAACGCAGCCGTTCCTAAAAGTTTGAGCAAGCGCTGCCTGCATACGATTGAAAAGAGTTATCGAAAAGCCCAGATTCAAAAAGCTGCAAAGAAAACGCTGCGAACACTGAATCGAGTTGCTTTGTGGATACTGATACCGCTTTTTATGTTTGTTGGTGTCTTTGCCGCATCGGAAACAGTTCGGGTAAAAACGCTCAACTATCTTGTTGAGACATTTGACTTTGGGACATCTTATGAATTATCTTTAGGGCAAAACAATAAGGAAGTAGCTGCCGAAGATAATAAAGAACGTGTCTTAAATGCTGTTCCAGCAGAGTATATCCTCACTACTAGTGAAGAAAGTGAAGCATCATGTATTTATCACTTCCAAAGCAGTCGTGGTGAGGAAATTGAAGTGACAGTACATCGCATCAGTGAGGCCAGTATAGCTACTGTTACAATTGATACCGAAAACGCCGAAGTACAAAAAGAAAGCCTGAAAGGGCAAGAAATATCAATCGTTTGTAAAAATGGCATATATCAAATTTTCTGGTTGGATGATATTTCGGATTTGATGTTTGTCGTTTGGGGAAATAATACGCCTGTTGATATACTACGTAATGTGGCAGAAAAAATCATTTGTGCATGAGAGTAGAAATTTTTCATGAATGGAGTTTAAAAATGAAAAAAAGAACGCAAAGAAGTATTGCAATAATAATCGCTGTTTGCCTATTTATCCCTATTTTTTCTGTTATGGCTGGTGCCGCTGATTATGTCCCGCTACGGTATGATACATCTTCTATATGTTCTGTCGCTCTGTCAATTTCTAGTCTGAACTATGCCGAGTGCAAAGGCACAATTTCTTTATATCCCCAATACCGAGACGGCACGATAGACGCAACTATCGCCTTGTGCAAAAGTGCTGATCAAAAATACTGGTCTTTCGAAAAGTCTTGGGACTATAGTGGAACTGGATATAATGGTGATACCGCCTCTTTCACAATCATCAGAAATCGTTTTGTGGAATCTGGGTATTATTACAAAGTTACATTCGTTGTGGACGTATATGATAGAAACGGTACGTACATTGAAACGCTTCGTAGTGCATCGAGTGTGCTTTACGTATAAACGTTGACGGAATTCTACGCAGGCATTACGCATTCGATGTCGCACTTCTGTCGCACAATCGCCTAAAATCGCGCACGCTCGGCACTTGATTTGTCGCAGGTATCTGTGTTATCCTTACAATAGAAAAATAGAAAACAGATGTTGCAGTGCTCGGCTGCAGCATCTGTTTTTTTGTATGCTGCCGCATACCCGGCGGGCAGCATTTTGGTTTAGGAGGGATAACAAATGGACAACAAATACCTGAACGAAGTGCTGGATCGGCTGGAAAACTATCAGAAAATGATGCGGCAGATAGAACTGCTTCAGTACGAAATACAGTATGCCAGCCATGTTACGCCGACGGAAATGATTGAGGCCATGACGTTTCAAAAGCGGGACGCGGACAATGCCGGTACAAATGCCTATCCCAAAAGCGTCCCTGAAATTGCAATGTCCTATCAGCGCACTGCCGCGCAGCTCAATGGAGAAAGTGTTGAAGAACTGATCTCCAAATACGCCGATCTCTGCCATGAGCAGGATCGGCTTTCGCATTACATAGGGTTTCTGGACGGGCGGCAGCAGGATGTGATCCGTAGGTATTACTTCGAGCAGCAGTCCTGGGGCGAAATCGCGGACGGTATGGGCTCAACGCCCAGAACCGTGCAGCGGCTCAGACAACAGGCTGTAGAGGAACTTGCAAATCTGTACGCTTTCGCCGACGGTATTCTTCGGCGTTAGGAAGACGAAAAGAGAAACATCTTTCAAAATAATGCCGCCGCGATACCCGCGGCGGCATTGCATTACCCGCAGGGCTGTCGTACAATAACTATACGAGTCAGCTTCTGCACCTTGAAAAGTTCATATTTTACTTCGTATGAGGAGGATTCCACTATGGAAAAGAGAGAAAATGAAACCTTGACTGTACGAGATATCAAGCAGATCCTGAACATCAGCATCAACGCTGCGTACAATCTGATCCACAGCAAGTCATTTCCGGTCATTCGCATCGGCAATTCTTTTCGCGTTCCAAAGGAACCGTTTTATGAGTGGATGAAGTCCTCACATACGATTATGAATTAACGTCAAATCTCCAAATATTACAAAGAAATTGGAGGTTGATAGCATGGCACGTCGTTCCAACGGAGAAGGCAGCTTCTATCAGCAAAAGGATAAATCATGGGTCTATCAGGTTACATATGGCCGAAAAGAGGATGGCAGTCCATACCGCAAAGCATTTAAGGGCCGTACCAAGACGATCTGCAAAGAGCGCCGGGCACAGTGGGAGGAAGAACAGGCACGTATCAAGGCGGAGGAGGAGGCACAGGCAGCGGAATCCGCCCGTCTTGAAGAACTCCGGGCCAAACTCGGCCACCCCATTGAGGCGGAAATACTGTTCTCAGAAGCCTTCCTTAAATGGCTTGAGCTTTACAAATCGCCGCCTGCCAGAAAGTCGTCTACCTATGCAAGCTATCTGGATACTTACCGAATCCACTTTGCCGAAGCCTTTGGAAACCTGCCGCTCTATCAGATCACCCAGGACACCATACAGGACTATTATCAAAGAAAACAGAAAAACGGCGGTCGTTTGGATGGGCGGAAAGGCGGCCTGTCCGCAAAGACCATTCAGAACCAGCATATGCTGCTGAAGGCCTTTTTCGCGTATGCCATGAGGAAATACCACCTGCCGTGTAATCCCACGGTTGACACGACAAGGCCGGAAGTTATTACGCCGGAGATGCGTGTCCTGAGCCCGTCGGAAATGCAGGTCTTCATCGAGGAGGTCATGCGGGAAACGCAGCGCGTCGCGATTCTGACGACCCTGTTTGTCGGATTCCGCGTCGGCGAGGTGCTGGCGCTGAAAATTTCCGATCTGGATTTGGAGAAGCAAACGCTTTCGGTCACGAAAAATCTGATCCGTGTTCCAACAGCGGCAGTTTCTCCAGAGAATCCAAACATTGAGATTCTGAATTACGATCAGAAGAAGAAAACGCACCTTATCGTTCAGAACACGCCGAAGACAAGCACGTCGAACCGCGAGATCGCGATCTCTGACGGCTTGTGCGAGCTTCTGATCCGGCATCTGTTCACGCTGGCAAATTCCACATGGCCGAACCCGGACGGGCTGCTGTTCCCGTCCAAGGCCGGGACGCACCTCGATCCCAAGAGCTTTGAGATCCGGCTGGCTGCAGTTTCCAAACGCTGCGAGATCCGCAAGGTCAATCCCCACGCGCTGCGGCACACGCTGGCGACACGGCTGGTGGAAGACAAGGTGCCGCTCAACATCGTGCAGGGAATTCTGGGACATTCGTCGATTGAAACAACGCGCAAATATCTTCACAAAAACGAAGATATCGAGCGCGAGGCCATCGGCATGATGAGCGATTATCTTAACATGGGCCAGATGGATGCAGCGCCGAGATTAAATGGTGCTTCCCCTCGCGCCAAGTTTGCAGATGTTGTTCTGCCGACCTTTCCGCAGCGCCGAAACCACACGGCGTAAAACGAAAAAACGCGCTATTGCATACTTTACTGCAAATAGCGCGTAAAGCTGTCAAACGGCAGCATTTCAATCAGAACTTTCGGAATGCTTTGATATGGAAACTATGTCCAGCAAGCAAGAGCAAAGACTCCACGGGGAGCATGAATTGCAAATGAGCAAAACGGAGAAATCCGAACAAAACGATAGAGAAATCGCCGCATTTCTCACGAAATACGGCGATTTATGGTTGCGGGAGAGGGATTTGAACCCCCGACCTCCGGGTTATGAGCCCGACGAGCTACCGAACTGCTCTATCCCGCGATGTTGACTTTTTGCTCCTGAAAGCTGGACGCTAACTCTAAGGGTTATGAGCCCGACGAGCTACCGAACTGCTCTATCCCGCGATATAAGGCTCTCACAGATCCTTATTATAATAGCAGAAGGCGGAGCGGTTGTCAAGGGGGCTGCTGGAATTTTTTTATCCCGGATATTCCGGTGCCGGGATATGCATCGGGAGCTGCACCATGCACAAAACAGCCAGCGTCACCGCACCGAAGATCATCCAGGCGCGCATGGACTTTTTGCCGGTCAGGTGGGTATAGAGCGCGCAGACGCAGCCGAGGAGCAGCACGCACACGAGCCATGTGCTCTGCACGCGCAGGGGCGTGAGGCCGAAGCAGTCGATATACAGCGCCAGTTTGGAGATCGCGATGACGGCGAACAGCATGCTCTGGACCAGAAGGGCGGCGGCCATCCAGCGGATCAGCTTCTGCTCCTGCCGCGCGGTACGCGTGACGAGCCAGAAAAGGGTGAAGTTGATCGCCATGACGCGGCAGAGCTCGAAGAAGCCTTGGCGGGCGTATTCGGCCACGGTAAAGCTCTCCGGCAGCGTCCGGGTGAAGGCCCCGAACAGGTACCGGCCCTGCACGAAGAAGAACACGAGATAGAGCGCGCTGAACAGCCCGAGGGCCGCGGCCCAGATGCCTTCCGGGACGGTGCGCAGCTTCGGCAGGCGGTCCATGACCGACGCTCCGCGCCCGCGCATATCCTCCGGCGTCCGGCGGCCGAGACCGGCCAGCAGGCCGAACACGTACGCGCCGACCGGCAGGGAGGCGAGGAGACGATAGAACCACGTCTCGTCAAGATCGAGCGTCAGCGTCAGCCGCAGGTCATCGATCAGCTCGCCGAAGGTGTCGTCCGCGGCGGACAGCTGCGTCATGGCCAGCACGAGCAGCACCAGCGCGGCGAACGCCGCGAGCACCGCGCCTGCGATCGCGCCGGCGCTGACGCTGCGCTCCTTTTTGGACTTCAGCGCGAAGATCACGCAGCGGATGCGCAGGAAGAAATTCTGGAACGGGACGATGAGAAACGCGTACAGCGCGTCGAGCGGCAGCAGATGGCCGCTTTCGCCGCCGGTCAGCCGCCCGGAGCGGCACAGAAGCCAGTAGACGGCAAGGATATGCAGTGCCGGAAAGGCGAGGCTCGAGGGGATGGCATACTCCTGCATGACCTGCACATCCAGCCGGGAGTCGTACTGGTTCGGATGCAGGCTGCGCCACGTGATACAGCCCGCGATCATTATCACGCAGGCCAGCCAGACCCAGCTTTCCCACGGACGCTTCACGTCCCGGTACAGATATTCTCCGGCGGCGATAAACCCGGCGGCAAACAGCGGCAGCGCCCACCATCCGGAACCCAGATACACGTATGCCAGCACATACATCCCGAACGCCAGCAGCACTTCCTTCCGGCTGGCCGAGAACGGCGGCTTTGCCGGGGCGAGCGTCTCCTGCGCCCAGTCGGGCGTTTCCTGCGGGCGGGGGAATTCGTTTTTACGTTGTTCTTCCATCGGTGACCTCCTGTTGGTCGTCCACAAACTCCAGCAGGTCGCCCGGCTGGCAGCGGAGCTCATGGCACAGGGCCATGAGCGTGGAAAAGCGGATGGCCTTGGCCTTGTTGTTTTTGAGAATGGACAGGTTCGCGGGGGTGATGCCGACGCGCTCGGCCAGCTCCCCGGCGGAGATTTTGCGCTTGGCCATCATGACGTCCAGATTCACGAGAATTTCCATGCCGCACCCCCCTAGATCGTGAGGTCGAGCTCGGCCTTCATGTCGATGGCCTGCTGGAAAATATTCTTGATGATGCGCACGATCAGCGCCATGAAGCCGGCCGCGATGGCGACCGCGATGAACGGCAGATAATACAGGCAGCTGGCCAGACACACCGCGCCCGCGCCCACGCAGCACCAGCTGACCTGCCGCAGCAGCCGCACGTTCTTCGCGTCGAAGACAAGCTGCGCGCGGATATTCTGCAGCAGCTGCCACAGCCGCACGAGCAGCACCCAGCCGAAGCCGCTGCAGAGGTAGATCGTGACCATCATCAGCACGCCGTACTGCCAGTACATCAGCCGGATCTCCACGAACCACTGCACGGCCCAGTAGCAGCCGATATCGAGGGCGGCGAGGAGGATCATAAACAAGACAACGCAGATCCGGGAAAGCTCGATCGAGCTGTTTTTGGACCAGTTCATAGGGGACACATCCTTTCTGTAGCTACAGGCTACCACAGAGAAAATCGTTTGTCAATTATTTTTTATCGAAAAACAATAAATAATTCTTAAGAAGCGATAGATGAGCATCAAGGCTTCCCTGCATAGGGGAAGGCATGAGGGCGCAAAAATCCCGTCTCCGGGAGGGAGACGGGGTGGAGGGTTGGGATTATGCGCGCTCGAAGCTGAGGTAGCGGGTGCCCTGGAAGGTGAGTTTGCCGTGGTCGCCTTCGACGAGGTAGCCGTAATCCTGGGTGGGGATCGAAAGCTCCATGCGGTCGCCGCTGGCGACCTGGAACGTGGCGTAGTACCAGGTGGAGGAGGAATTCGTGTGTGTGGTGCTGTTATGGTGGTGGGTGACGTCCATGCGCTTGGAGACGATGGTCGCGTCGACGGTCAGGCGCGGGGAGTTGTTATTCTTGTGCCAACGGCCGATGCCGCGCACGGCGGTGACGATGAACATGATGAAGATGCCGACGAACATGACCGTGAAGATCACGGGGAAGACCGAATTCATAAAGTCAAAGCCGAACATAGCGGGCCCTCTCTTTCTGTTTGTATCTATAATATATCAGACGCAGGAGCGGCGCGCAAGTTCCCGGCGGAAAAAGAGAAAAACTTGTGGAAAATCCCCTTTGCAATTTTTTCCGGCGTGTGGTAAAGTACAGCTGTTGTGTAGCAGCTTTGCGTAAGTCCGAACGGACTTGCGCAATTTTTTTTATTTTGGGAGGTTTTTATGGAAGAAAAACAAAACGCCGCGCTGGGCACTGCCCCGCTCGGGAAGCTCATGGTGAAATTCGCCCTGCCGTGCACGATCTCGCTGCTGGTGGGAGCGCTGTACAACATCGTCGACCAGATCTTCATCGGCTGGGGCGTGGGGTATCTTGGCAACGGCGCGACGAACGTCGTGTTCCCGCTGACGGTGCTGGCGCTGGGTCTGGCTGTGATGATCGGCGACGGCGCGTGCAGCTACGTGTCGATCTGCTTCGGGAAAAACCGGCAGGAAGATGCGGACTGCGCCGTTGGCAGCGCTGTGACGCTGAGCGTGTTGGTCGGCGTGCTCGTGGCGGGATTCTACGCGGTGTTCCAGACGCCGATTTTGCTGCTGTTCGGCGCGACGGAGGCGAATCTCGCCTATGCGAAGGAGTATTTCACCTACATCACCATCGGCATTCCAATCTACGTCTTCGGGCAGGCGATCAACCCGATCATCCGCTCGGACGGCAGCCCGCGGTTTGCCATGGCCTCCATGCTGGCGGGCGCGATCGCCAACTGCATCCTCGACCCCATCGCCATCTTTGTGCTGCGCTGGGGCGTGATGGGCGCGGCTGTGGCGACGGTGGCCGGGCAGGTGATCACGGCCGCGATGGGCGTATGGTACCTCTGCCATACGAAGGCGCTGCGGCTGGGAAAGGACGATTTCAAGCTCCGCGGGAAGATCCTCGCGGCCTACCTGCCGCTGGGACTGTGCAGCTTTCTTGCGCAGATCTCGCTCGTCATCGCCATGGCGGCGACCAACAACATGCTCGTGCAGTACGGTGCGGGCAGCAAGTACGGCGCGGACATCCCGCTGACGGTCCTCGGCATCGTCATGAAGGTGTTTCAGATCATCATTTCCATCACCATCGGCATGTCCGCGGGCTGCATCCCCATTGTGGGCTACAACTACGGCGCGGAGCAATACGGCCGCTGCCGCGGGATCCTGTGGCGGCTGATGGGGGCGGAATTCGCGCTCGGCGTGCTCGCGCTGCTGGTCACGCAGCTGTTCCCGCGGCAGCTCATCGGGCTGTTCGGCGCGGAATCGGCGCTTTATAATGAGTTTGCCGTGCTGACCTTCCGCGTGTACCTGTGCATGCTGCCGCTGGCGACGGTCAACAAGGCGGCGTTCATCTTCATGCAGGCGCTGGGGCGGCCGGTGGAGTCGGCGGGGCTGTCGTTTTTCCGGGAGGTCCTGCTGGCGGTGCCGCTCGTGCTGCTGCTGCCGCGGGCGTTCGGGCTGATGGGCGTGCTGTATTCCATGCCGGCGGCCGATATCGTCACGTTCCTTGCCTCGGCCGTCGTCCTCATGCGGACGGACCGGCAGCTGCGAAAATAGGGCTTGCATTTTTCAGCATGTGTGTTATACTTGGTATAACTTTTCATACCAAGTATAACTTGTGGCAGGAGGGATCTTTATGCCGATGCAGTTCCCGAAGGGGAAATTCGTCAGTCTGGTCAAGGTCGGGGAGAAGGGACAGATCGTCATCCCGAAGGGGGCGCGCGAGCTGTTCAGCATCCAGCCGGGCGACCAGCTGCTGCTGATGGCGGACAAAAAGCGCGGGATCGCGCTGGTCAGCATGGACGATCTGAACGTGCCGGATGCGCTGTTCCGGATGGCAAAGGAGGCGGAAGACGATGCAGATCCTGAAGCTTGACGGGCTTTGCAAGCAGTATCCGGCCTTCCGGCTGGAAAACGTCTCGTTCTCCATGGAGGCCGGGACGATCATGGGCCTGATCGGCCGCAACGGCGCGGGCAAGACGACCACGCTCAAATCCATGCTCCATCTGGTGCATCCGGATGCGGGGACGGTCACGATCTGCGGGCTGGATATGGACAAGGACGAGCGGGAGATCCGCTCGCGCATCGGCTTCGTCTCCGGCGGCGCGTCGTATTACCAGCGCAAGCGCCTGCGCGAGCTGACGGACGTCACGAAGCGCTTTTATCCCGGGTGGGACGACGGGCGCTACGCGCGCCTCGTCCGGCAGTTTTCGCTCGACGAGAGCAAGCGCATCTGCGAGCTGTCGGAGGGCATGAAGGTCAAGTATCAGCTGGCGGCCGCCATGTCGCACCGGGCGGAGCTGCTGATCCTCGACGAGCCGACGTCCGGGCTCGACCCTGTCTCGCGTGACGAGCTGCTGGACACGTTCCGGACGCTCTGCGAGCAGGAGGGCGTGTCGATCCTCTTCTCCACGCACATTACCTCGGACCTCGACGCCTGCGCGGATACGATCACGTACATCCAGCATGGCCGCGTCGCGGCCAGCACGGACAAGAAGGCGTGGACCGGGGGGTATCTCCTGCTGCAGGGCAGCGACGCGGCGTGTACACCCGCGCTGCGGGCCGCGTGCATCGGCGCGCGCGGCCACAAGGGCGAGCTCGAAGCGCTTCTTCGCAAAGAGGACGCCGCGCTGGCCGCCGGCTTCGCGCTCACGCCGGCGAATCTGGAACAGATCATGGTCCATCTGGAACGGGAGGCGGAAGCATGAAGCTGCTGATGAAAAAGGAATGGAAGCTGGTCGTCACGCCGGTGCCGCTGCTGTTTTTGCTGCTGAGCGCGCTGGTGCTCGTGCCGAGCTATCCGTATTACGTGACGTTTTTCTATAATGCCCTCGGCATTTTCCTCATGCTGCAGGCCGCGCGGGAGAACCGGGACGTGTATTACATGGCCCTGCTGCCGGTCACGAAGCGGGATGTGGTCCGGGCACGGTTTTCTACCGTCGTGACGCTGCAGCTGCTGCAGATCGCGGCCTGTATCCCGTTCATGCTCCTCCGCAGGGGCTACGCGCAGATCAACAATCCCGTCGGCATCGAGGCGAATCTGGCCTTTCTCGGCTTCGGGTTCGTGCTGATGGGGCTGTTCAACCTGACGTTTCTGCCGATGCACTACAAAAACGGCTATGATCTCGGCAAGCCCTTCGTCGTCTCGAGCGTCGTGCTGTTTCTGGCCATCGTCCTGCTCGAGACGCTCGACCATGTCGTGCCGTACATGAAGACCGTGTGCGAAAGTTACGCGCCGGCGGACCTTGTCCGGCAGCTGCCGGTTTTGCTCGGCGGCGTGGCGGTGTATGCGCTCGTGACCTATCTGGCCTTCCGCACCTCGGCCGCAAGATTTGAACAGGTCGACCTGTGAGCGGACTGGAGCCCATCGACATCCAAAAATCACGCCCGCCCGTGGAGGCTCCCCGGGCGGGCGCGATTTTTGGATTCAGTCTTTCGTGGTGTGCGGGGCGGCGTGCTTTCCGGGCTTTACAAACGCGACAAATATGGTATAATGGATGACATAGAATATCGTCACTTTGCACAACTGCAAAGGCGGGAGGGGTCTTTATGCGGCTTGCGGTACCTTTTGATCACGGGCAGATCTACGGCCATTTCGGACGGACGGCGCAGTTCAAGCTCTATGATGTGACCGACGGGCGGATCGTCTCGTCGGCGATCGTCGACACGATGGGCAGCGGACACGGGGCGCTGGCCGGATTTCTGAAGGCCTACGCGGTCGACGCGCTCATCTGCGGCGGCATCGGCGCTGGCGCGCGGCTGGCGCTGGCGGAGGCCGGGATCCGGCTGTATCCGGGCGCGGAGGGCGGCGCGGACGACGCGGTCCGGGCGCTTTTGGCCGGGGCGCTCCATTACCAGCCGGACTATGTCTGCGGCCACCACAAGGACGAGCCGCCGCGCGTGTGCGGCAGCCATACCTGCTCTGCGGCCTGCTATCATGAAACATCGGAGGAACGGTCAGAATGAAACGAACGGATGCGCTCTATCAGAGCTTTGTAGAGATCCTGCGCGAGGAGCTCGTGCCCGCGATGGGCTGCACGGAGCCCATCGCCATCGCCTACGCCGCGGCGCAGGCCCGCGCCGTGCTCGGCAAGCGGCCGGAGCGGGTGCGGATCGAGGCCAGCGGAAATATCATCAAGAACGTCAAGAGCGTCGTCGTGCCGCATACGGGCTCGATGCACGGCATCGCCGCGGCGGCTGCCGCGGGCATCATCGCGGGCCGGGAGGAGAAGGAGCTGGAGGTCCTCAGCGAGGTCACCGACGAGCAGATCGCGGACATGCGGGCGTACCTGCAGGAGGCGGCCTTTGACATCCGGCCGATCGACTCGCCGTTCATCTTCGACATCCGCATCACGGTTTACGCGGCTGGCGATCAGGCCTCGGCGCGGATCGTCGGCAGCCATACGAACCTCGTGCAGCTGCTGCACGGCACGAAGCGCCTCATCGACCGTCCGTGCAGCGAGACCGTCTCCGAACGCCGTACGGACCGCAGCGTCCTGACGGTCGAGCGGATCGTGGATTTCGCGCAGTCGCTGTGTCCGGAGGATGTGCAGGAGATCTTTGAGCGGCAGATCTCGTACAATATGGCCATCGCCGAGGCGGGCCTCGCCGGGTCCTACGGCGCGAACGTCGGCAAGACGCTGCGCGAGGCCTACGGCGAGACGGTGCAGAACCGCGCCCGCTATATGGCCGCCGCGGCCAGTGACGCGCGCATGTCCGGCTGCGAGCTGCCGGTCATCATCAACTCCGGCTCCGGCAACCAGGGCATCACGGCCTCCGTGCCGGTCGTGGTTTACGCCGAGGAGCTGGGCGTGAGCCGCGAGACGCTCTACCGGGCGCTGGCGGTCTCCAACCTCAGCACGATCCATATCAAGGCGCACATCGGGACGCTTTCGGCCTACTGCGGCGCGGTCTCGGCCGGGTGCGGCGCGGGGGCGGGCATCACCTACCTCTATGGCGGCGGGTATGAGCAGATCAAGCATACGCTGGTCAACGCTATGGCCATCACCTCCGGCATCATCTGCGACGGCGCCAAGCCCTCCTGCGCGGCAAAGATCGCCACGAGCGTCGACGCGGGCCTGCTCGGCTACCACATGTACCGCTGCGGCAACCAGTTCTATGCCGGCGACGGCATCGTCAAATCCGGCATCGAGCACACGATCGAGACCGTCGGCGCGCTGGCCCACACCGGCATGGCCGACACCGACCGGCAGATCATCCGCCTGATGATGGAGCCCTGACCAACTTACATAGGAAAATGCCCCGGCGCAGAACGGTCTGCGCCGGGGCGATTTATGTTTTTATGCGGTTTAATTCAACTGGTCGGCCAGGTCGCGGTAGCGGCTGTCGTCGGCGGCGCTGCCGGTGGCCTGGGCCATGTGCTGCGAGAGCTTTTTTGCCGCTGTATCCGCCGAGACGACCGTGCCCGCGCCTGCCACGCAGCCGCCGGGGCAGGCCATGCCCTCGAGCAGATATCCGTCGAGCTTTCCGGCCTTGGCCAGCATCAGCAGCTTCCGGCAGTCGCGCAGGCCGTCAGCCCGCTGTGTTTTGAGTTCGATATCCGGGTGCTCTTTATGAATCAGTTCCTCCACTGCGGCAGCCACGCCGCCTGCGACGGCGAAGCCGTGCCCGGCTCGCGTGCCTTCGTCCAGATCCGGGCTGTCGGGAAGCGTGGAGAAATTGATCTCCTTGGCCTCAAAGATGCCCATGAGTTCTTCGTAGGTCAGGACAAAATCAACGTCCGTGCGGATATCATCCTGCATGGCTTCCAGCTTTTTTGCCGCGCACGGGCCGATGAAGACAACCTTGCTGTTCGGGTGTTCTTTTTTGACGAGCCGCGCCGTGTAGACCATCGGCGTGTACGTCATGGAGATATTGCCGGAAATGGTCTTTTTCCCAATGCTGTCGATTTCGTGGAAGGAAGCAGCTGCGCCCTTCTGCTCCCTGATCTTCTCGTTGTATTTTTCAAGCGTCTGCTTCCTCCTGTCAATCGTATCCTCAATCGATTCCAACCGCGCCTGCTCCTGCTGCACCTTGAACTGCGTCACAGTCAGGTGTTCCTCGGAGCTGCCGCGCTCGCCGCGCTCCACATCGTCGTACCCGGCGTCGTGCATATACCGAAAGAAATCGTCCTGCAAAACGCTGTAGGATTTTTTGAGAACGGGCTTGCCCTTTGCACTCAAGACCGGCTCACCGTTCTCGTCCAGCGCGGGCTTGGAATCCCACTTTTTGCTCATACTGACCTGCTGTACCGTTTCCTTGACCGTCCCCACCAGCGATTTATCCTTGCAGCGTTTCGTCCATAGAATCTGTTTTTCCACGACGGGAAGGTAGACCACATGAAGGTGGTAGTGGTACACGTCCTGCCCCAGCGCGTCGGACATGGCGCGGTTGCGCTCGTCGGCGTGCATGACCGCAGAGAGAATGTACTGCTCACCGCCTACGATTTCTATTGCGGATTTGTATGCGTCGGTGTAGAATTGTTTTGCGAAGTCATAACCGCCGTGATTGTGAAAGTAGGCGGTGTTTACGTCAAAAATCAGTTCGCCGTAGAGAAAAGCGTCCTCCTTCAATCCGCGGGTGGAGATCACGCCGTCCTCTTTCAGCTTTTGAAACATCTCGGCATAACTTCCCGTCGGTTCCTTGAAATGGACGTTGAGTTGTGTCCTCTCCGGTACAATATCCTGATTGACATAGGATTCCTTTTCCCGTTCATTGTGCTGCTGCGCGTTGCCGATTCTGGCAGCGGTCAGCCTCATATTTCTTGCGCTGGTACGGTGAATACCGTCGCCTCTTGCCATAGGCAGTTTACCTCCTGATTTCAGATTGTGCAGGACGGGGGCTTTCGGGGAGGCACTTCTGCGGAAGTGTAATAACCCACTATGATACTTTCATCCTGCGGCTGCAAAGTATCGTGGGCTCTCCGAGGGGGTATGCGGCTTCTGCGGAAGTCTCTGCCGGTTTTGCGGTTTGCAGTGTGGATACAAACCGCAAAAACCGGCGTGGTCAGCAGCTTATTTGCAGACAACCTCTGCTCATAATCTCCTGCCCACATCCATCTCAAACTCTGCGGATTTTTCGATGGGGACGGGGGCGCGGAAGGTCGTGCTGCCGGCTTCCCTCCGCGACGGTCGCAACGATTGCGACGGTTGTTTTACGGTATCATTTTCACCGTCGCAACCGTCGCAGCCGTCGCGCGGCTTATTTGCTTTCAGCATCATAGGTCAGCGTGATACGTCGCCCTTCGTGCCGAACCTTGTTCTCATAGCGGACGTGGTATTCATCCAACAGTCTGCCAGACTTCACATTCAGATACTTGCTCAGCGCATTTGCCGCCATGCCGACATGGACGGCATCGGCAAGCGCAGAGGGCGATCCTGTCCAGATTGGATGTTCTGCGGATAGTAGTCCAGCGACAGCATCCAGAACATGATCGGGCGGCTCTTTGTGCAGCTCGTTTTCTACCTTTTCAAGATTCCAGATCTGCGTGTCGGCATCCTTTTTCAGATAGAGAATCTGATCCTGCTGGTCGCGCCCCACGACGTCGATGGTTGCCTCCAATGCCGTGCGCTTTTTCTTCTGCATGAGAAGCGACCCGTCCGCGCAGCCGAGCAACCCTGTCGTACCGGAGATCATTTCGAAGCTGTCACCGGCAGGCTGCTTGCGGGTGTGGTGGACGGTCAAAACGCAGATGCAGTGCTTGTCGGCAAACTGCTTGAGCCGACCGATGATCTCATAATCGCTGGCGTAGCTGTACGCCTCGCCGCCGACTTCCCGGATTTTCTGCATGGTGTCAATGATAATGAGTTTGGTATCGTGATGCTCGCGCACAAAATTCTCAAGCTGTTCGTCCAGTCCGTTTCCGATCTTGCCCGCCGCAGTTGCAAAGTGCAGCCGGTCGGTGTCGTTGACGCCGTACATCATAAACATTCGACTCTGAATGCGCTGAAAGTCATCTTCTAATGCGAGGTACAGCACCGTGCCGGGATGGACTTCGCAGCCCCATAGAGCTTCGCCCGTGCTGACATGATAGGCGATCTGCGCCACCAGAAATGATTTGCCGATCTTTGGCGCACCTGCGAGGATGTACGCACCCGCATAGAGCAAGCCGTCGATGATCGGCGGTCTGCTCTGATATGCGGTCTGGTACAGTTCGGTCATGGAGATTGTGTGCAGGTAATGCGGGTCGGTTAACCGCTGAATCCTGCGATAGATTTCGTCAAGACTTTCCGCACTGCTTTGAAAATCACCGTTGATTTCTTCTTCAAAAGCGGATATACTGTTCTCAGTTGAATTGTGAAGCGGCTGCCCATCATCTGCGCCAACAGATGTGTCCGGGGCGGTCGTTTTCTTTTTGCAGATTTCATTTTCCATAGGCATTTTCCTCTTTCATGCCGTCCATGATGGCGGC
>ERZ825896.730-NODE-730-length-40550-cov-5.696827_pt1 | contig 40550 bp, 40 predicted proteins | sample MGYA00519858_ERZ825896 | MGnify/ENA primary metagenome ERZ825896 (study PRJEB31778, sample SAMEA3449214) | human gut metagenome | biome: human gut; feature: human-associated habitat; material: faeces | place: United Kingdom | collected 2010/2012 ... | reverse complement strand
TTATGATATAATATCTAAGAATAGGGGAAGGATAGTATGGGAAAAACAAAAATTATTGCTACTGTAGGTCCATCTACAAACTCAAAGCAAAAACTGAAAGAATTAATTTTAAAAGGTTGCGATGCAATTAGAATCAATATGAGACAATGTGATTACACATTTTGTGATTTAGTTTTTCAAATGGTTGATGAATTAAATAAAGAATTAAATACATGTGTTTCAATTATTCTAGATACAAATGGCCCAGATTTAAGAATAGGACTTATTAATGAGGATAAAACATTTCTAAAACAAGATACTGTTATTAGAATATACAAAGAAGATGTTCTTGGAGATGAAACAAAGTTTTCTGTTAATTATGAAGATTTTGTTAATGATGTAAAACTAGGAAACACTATTTCAATAAATGATGGGGCAGTTGAATTAGTAACTGAAGAAAAATGTGAAAGCTATTTAAAATGTAGAGTTATAAAAGAAGGTTTTATTAGTTCTAAAAGCGATGTTCACGTAGTTGGTATAAAATTAAATATTCCTTTTTTACAAGCCAAAGATAAAGAAACAGTTGAATTTGCTAGTACCAATGGTATTGACTTTTTATCTTTATCCTTTGTAAGAAATTCTGATGATGTTTTAAGCGTTACGGATATGCTTATTGAACTTGGTAATGATCATATGGAAGTACTTTCAAAGATTGAAAATAATGAGAGTTATGAAGATATTGATGAAATTCTAAAAATAAGCGATGGAGCTATTGTTGCTAGAGGAGATCTTGGTGTAGAAGTCCCAATGGAAAATATTCCACTTATGCAAAAAAATATAATTAATAAATGTCATTTATTTGGTAAAGTTGTTATTGTTTCGACAGACTTTTTATCATCTATGGAAAATGATATGATGCCAACTAGAGCTGAGGTTAGTGATGTTGCTAATGCAGTACTTGATGGTACTGATGCGATTATGTTATCAGGCGAAACAACAGTTGGGAAACATCCTGTAGAGGTTTTAAAGATAATGGAAAAAATTATTAAAGCAACAGAAACAGGTATGCCAAGCAAACATATAGAAGAAAATGCTGGACTTGACATGCAAGATATTACTGGTTCTGTAGCATATAGTGTAGCTGCATGTGCAAGTAAACTATCAGCAGTTGCTATTGTTACGCCAACAATTAGTGGTTATACGGCCAAAAAAATTGGTAAATTACGTTCTAATTGCCCTGTTGTTGCCATTAGTCCAAGTATTGATACAGTTAAAAGTTTAGCTCTTCATTATGGAGTTCAACCTGTGTTATCGGATGGTATTGAGAACTTTGATGATATTATAAATATGGCACGTGATTGTACAAAGGCAATGATGAAGGTAAATGAAGGGGATAAAATAATAATAACAGGTGGGTATCCTTTTAGTAAGGTAAAACATACTAATTTTATGAAAATAGAAGAATTATAATAAAGAGGGTGTTAGTGTGAACACAATTAGTAAGCAAATTGGTTTTGATTATGATAAATCAAAAGCATTAGATGAACAAATTATAAAGGGTGAAAAGTACCGTTTTACAGTACTTAGCGATATCTTAATTAGGATGGAGTATAGTGAAACAGGTATATTTGAAGATAGACCAACTCTTCTAGCCTCTAATAGAATTTTCCCTAATTTTAAATTTAATGTTACTGAAAATGAAACAAAATTAATTATTCAAACTAAATATTTTAAACTAACTTATAAAAAGAATAAACCATTTAAAGGTACAATGTTATTACCTGATTCTAATTTGAAAGTTGAACTTTTAAATACTAATAAAATATGGCACTACAATCATCCTGAAATTAGAAACTATGGAGCACCACTTAAAGTACTTGCAGATAAAAAAGGAAAAATTAGTTTTGGTAAAGGATTATATTCAAGTGATGGTTTTGTCTGTTTAGATGATTCTAAAACAGGTATTGTTTTACAAAATGGTGATGTTGAACAAAGAAGTAAGGATACTTTAGATTTGTATTTATTTATGTATTTAAATGATTTTGGAGCCTGCTTAACTAATTATTTTAAACTAACTGGTTATCCAGTTATGTTACCTAGATTTGCTCTTGGTAATTGGTGGAGTAGAGATATAAATTATACTGATGAAAATGCCTATGATTTAATAAAAGAATTTGATGAAAATGAAATACCAGTATCTCTCTTATTACTAAATCATGATTGGCATGTAAGTAGTTATAATAATCAAAATAATATTAAATCTGGTTTTACTTTTGATTTATCCAAATTTACTAATCCATCTTCTTTTATAAATAATTTACATTCTAAAAATATTTGTTTGGGGCTTAGTATTGATCCAACAAGTGGTATATATCCTTATGAAAATAAATATAATGAATATAAAAATTTTATACAAAGTAATGAAGAAGTCATACCTTTTAATGCCTTTTCGGGTCAAACGTATGTTGCATATTTTAATTTCTTAATTAAACCTTTGTTAGATATGGGTGTAGATGCTTTTTGGATAAATAATGATGATTTGACTAAAGAAGTACAAAATGTTATTAATATTTATCATAGTGCTAATGTTATGGGCTTAAATAAAAGAATAATGTTGCTTACAGATAATGCTATGGTAGCGCCTCATAAATATCCTATCCTTTATTCAGGAAATTCCATTGTTAATTGGAATACCCTAAAAAAAATACCTTTTCATAATTTAAGTGCAACTAATATTGGCGTTAGTTGGTGGAGTCATGATATAGGTGGCTTTTATAAAGGAATAGAAGACAATGAACTTTATACAAGGTTTGTTCAACTTGGAGTATTTAGTCCTATATTTAAATTTGGATCAGCAGGTGGAAAATATTATAAAAGAGAGCCATGGTTATGGGAAGTAAAAACATATCGTATTGTTAAGGATTACTTGCAATTAAGACATCGTTTAATACCATATCTTTATACGGAAATGTATAAATATAGTAGATCAGGTATTCCTATTATTAAACCTTTATATTATAAAACACCAAAAATGTATGATGATAATATGTATCGTAATGAATATTATTTTGGTAGTGAAATTTTTGTCGCTCCTATTATAAATAAAAAAGATAATGACATGAATAGAGTAATTCATAGGTTTTATTTACCTGAAGGCGTTTGGTATGAATTTTTTTCAGGTAAGAAATTCATAGGCGGAAGAAGATATTTATATTTTGTTAAAGATGAAGATTATCCAGTCTTTGTCAAAGCGGGAGGAATAGTTCCACTTTCTAATAATAACCTTAATGATATAAATGTTCCTCAAAATATGGAGATAATGCTTTTCCCAGGTCAAAGCAATACTTATAACTTGTATGAAGATGATGGTATCACATATAACTATCAAAGTGGTAATTTTATTGTTACATCAATTAATTATAAATATGAGAAAAATCATTATAATATAACTGTTGCTCCAATATCTGGTAAGGTAGGTATTATTCCAAACACACGTAATTATAAGTTTAGAATAAGAAATACAAATGAAGCAGAAAATATTACAGTAAGTATTAATAAAATAGGAAGCACATATAATACATATCTTGATGAAAATGATTTAATTGTGGAAGTTAATAATGTACCAACAAATACATCTCTTGAAATAGATATTATGGGACAAAATATCAATATTGAAACTAATCGTATTATTAATGATGAAATTAGTTCAATATTAAATGATTTACAAATTGAAACAGAAATGAAAGAAAAAATAGATAAAATTATTTTTTCAGATTTACCTATTAAGAAAAAAAGAATTAATATTCGTAAATTACAACGTAAAGGATTAGAAATAAGATTCATGAATTTATTCTTAAAATTACTTGAATATGTTGAATAATTATATTATAATAATTATTAATTAAGGCATTGAAAAAGAGTAGTAATAATTAAATATTTGTATAGAAAAAAAGTGGCTTGATGAAAACTTAAAAATATTTATTATGAACTTACTTTGGAGCTTTATATATGAAAATATATAACGTATGTCTGCGTTAAAGATTAAAGTGCATAAGATATTATGAATTAAGGTGGTACCACGGGTTTACTCGTCCTTAAATATAATGTCTTTTTGTTTTTTAGGAGGTATTATGGATAAATTAATATGGTTTGTTGTTGTTTTTTTACTCATTTATTTATTTTATCTATTCTTTGTTATTTTAAGAAAGAAGAAATTAAGTAAATTTAAGAGTGGTGTTGAAGTAACTATTTTAGAGAAAAAGTATAAAGTTGATGTTGATAAAATAGGTATTAAGAAAATAGCCCATGTAGTAGCGCTCACTAATGCTTTAATAATTGCGATAACATTTGTTATTATTGATTTTTTTGATAATATAATTATTAAATTAATGATGTCATTTGTTGTACTTATGGTTTTAATATTTATAAGTTATAGTATAATTGGTAAAATACTTAGAAAGAAGGAAAAAAATGTATAATTTTACAGAAATAGAGAAGAAATGGCAAAAATATTGGGAGGAAAATGAAACATTTAAGACAGATGTATGGGATTTTAGTAAACCAAAATACTATGCACTTGATATGTTTCCATACCCATCAGGTCAAGGATTACATGTAGGTCATCCTGAAGGATATACAGCAACTGATATTATATCTAGAATGAAAAGGATGCAAGGATATAATGTTTTACATCCAATGGGATTTGATTCTTTTGGTCTTCCTGCAGAACAATATGCGATTAAGACTGGTAATCATCCTGAAGGATTTACAAAAAAGAATATTGAGACATTTACAAAACAATTAAAAATGCTTGGTATGTCTTTTGATTGGTCAAGAGTTGTGTCAACTTGCGATCCATCCTTTTATAAATGGACACAATGGATTTTTAAACAATTATATTTAGATGGTTATGCTAAGTTAGTAGAAATGCCAGTTAATTGGTGTGAAGAACTTGGTACAGTGCTTGCAAATGATGAAATCATTGATGGAAAAAGTGAACGTGGGGGATACCCTGTTGTTAGAAAAAATATGAAACAATGGGTTATTGATATTCCTAAATATGCTGAAAGACTTCTTGATGGTTTAAATGAAATTGACTGGCCAGAGTCAACTAAAGAAATGCAACGAAATTGGATTGGTAAGTCTGTAGGAGCACATGTTATCTTTAAGATTAAGAATAGTGATAAAACATTTACTGTATTTACAACAAGATGTGATACATTATTTGGAGCAACATATTGTGTTTTATCTCCTGAGCATGAACTAGTAGACATTATTACAACCGAAGAGCAAAAAGATAAAGTGGCTGAATATAAGAAAATTTGTGCATCTAAATCGGATTTAGAAAGAACGGAACTTAATAAAGAAAAGACAGGTGTTTTCACTGGTGCATATGCCATTAATCCTGTAAATGGAAAAGAAATACCTATTTGGATTGCTGATTATGTTTTATCTACATATGGAACAGGTGCTATTATGGCCGTTCCCGCTCATGATACAAGAGATTTTGCTTTTGCTACAAAATATGGTATTGAAATTATTCCCGTTATATCAGGTGGTAATATATCAAAAGAAGCATATACAGGTGATGGAGTTCATATTAATTCAGAATTTTTAGATGGTTTAAATAAAGAAGACGCTATTAATAAAATGATAGAGTGGCTTGAAGATAAAAAACTTGGAACTAAAAAAGTAAATTATCGTCTTCGTGAATGGATATTTGCTCGTCAAAGATATTGGGGAGAACCTATTCCTATTATTCATCTAAATAATGGTGGTACAAGAGTTTTAGATGATGATGAATTACCACTAGTTCTTCCTTCTTTAGAAGATTATAGTCCAAGTAAAACCGGTGCTTCTCCCCTTGAAAAAGCTACTGAATGGGTAAATACTCCTGATGGGAAAAGAGAAACATCAACAATGCCTGGATCTGCTGGATCTTCTTGGTATTTCTTAAGATATATTGATCCACATAATGATAAAGAACTTGCTGACAAACGTTTGCTTGAACACTGGATGCCTGTTGATTTATACATGGGGGGCCCCGAGCATGCTGTTGGACATTTATTATATTCTAGAATGTGGAATAATTATTTATATGATAAGGGTATTTGCCCTGTTAAGGAACCTTTTAAGAAACTTAGACATCAAGGTATGATTCTTGGATCAAATGGTGAGAAAATGAGTAAATCAAAAGGAAATGTTGTTAATCCAGATGAAATGGTTAATAATTATGGTGCGGATTCATTAAGATTATATGAAATGTTTATGGGGCCTATTGATGCTGCTAAACCTTGGGATCCAAACGGTATAGATGGTGCTAAAAAATTCTTAGAAAGAATTTGGAGACTTTATACTGAAGAAGATAAAATAAAAGATGAAGAAAATAAAAATCTTGAGAAAGTATATCATCAAACTGTAAAAAAGGTAACAGAAGATTATGAAACAATGAATTTTAATACAGCAATAAGTTCAATGATGGTCTTTATTAATGCTGTATATAAAGAAAATGTTTTTCCAAAAGAATATGCTCTTAATTTCCTAAAATTGTTAAACCCTATTGCCCCTCATATAACAGAAGAATTATGGCAAAGACTTGGTAATAATCATACTATTACTTATGCTACTTGGCCAAGCTTTGATGAAAGCAAAATGGTTGATGAAACATTTGAAATGGTTGTTCAAGTTAATGGAAAAGTAAGAGGTAAGATAGTTGTATCTACAGAAACATCAAAAGAAGAAATGGAAAAACTTGCTCTTGATATTTCCAATGTCAAAAATTATATTGATGGTAAAGAAATTGTTAAAATTGTGACAATTCCTAAGAAATTAGTAAGTATTGTTGTTAAATAAAAAAGTATTTTGTGTATAATGTTTGTAGGAGGAAATGTATGAAAAGGATAAAATATTTATTTTTCTCATTACTTTTGCTATTTAGTATGATTGGTTTTGCTAAAGCCAATACAATTTATAGCATTGATATTACTGCTGTTTTAGATGAAGATGGAAATGCTAAGATAACTGAAGTTTGGGATATGAGTGTAGATAAAGGTACCGAAGTTTATAAACCAATGGGAAGTTTAGGTAATAGTGAGATTAGTAATTTCCATGTGTCAGAAAATGGTAAACTATATAATTATCAAACAAGTTGGAATACTAGCGGAACACTTGATACTAAAAGGAATAAAAATGGTATTAATTATACTGGTAGTGGTATTGAATTGTGTTGGGGTATGGGTAGTTATGGAAGACATACTTATACTCTTACATATGATGTATCAAATATTATTTATAATGTTGATGATGCACAAGTTTTATATTGGAAGTTTGTAAATGATAGTATGAACCCAGCTCCAAAAACTTTTACTGTAACAGTAAAGGGGCCTAATTATTATGAAGATACATTAGATGTATGGGGATATGGATATAAAGGTTATGCATATGTTGATAATGGTATTATTTCTATGTCGAATGTTGAAGATAGAAATTTTACATCAGATGAGTATGCCGTTCTTCTTGTTAAATACCCACTTGAAACTTTTAAAACAGATAATCATATAAGTGATTATCATACATTTAATGATTTTTATACAAAGGCCGAAGATGGTACTTTTGACTATGATTATGGCAATAAACCAAGTTTTTGGTCAATAATTAGTATAATACTTAGTACTATATTTAATATTATATTTAGTTTCTTACCATTTATTATAATGTTTATTATAATATGTAAAACTCAAAAAAGCACTAAATATATTAAAACAAATATTGACAAGAAAAATTTAAATAATTTCAGAGATATTCCTTGTGAAAAAAATTTATTCAATGCCTATTTTTTATCAAGTGTTTACAATTTAAATCGAAAAAAAGAAGATTTACTTGGTGCTGTTTTATTAAAATGGCTTAAAGATGGTAAAATTAAAATTGTTAAACAGCAAAAGAAAAAATTATTTAAAGTAAAAGAAGTTACGGCCATTGATTTAGGTAATTGTACGTTTAATACTACTTATGAACAAAGTTTATATGATATGATGGTTGTTGCTAGTAAAGATAGAATGCTTGAAGAAAATGAACTAAAGAAATGGTGCTCAAATAACTATAGTAAGTTCTTTAAATGGTTTGATACCGTTGAAAGAAATATACGTGAAGAGTATGTAAATACTGGTCATATTACTGTTACAGAAACAGGAAAAGTATTTAAAACTAAGGAATATACATTAGACAATTACTTATATGAAGAGGCAGTTAAACTTGCTGGCTTAAAAAAATATTTAAAAGAGTTTTCTTTAATAAAAGAAAAAGAACCTATTGAGGTAATGCTTTGGGAGGAATATTTAATATTTGCTCAAATATTTGGTATTGCTAAAGAGGTTGCAAAACAATTTAAAAACTTATATCCTGAATTAATTGAAAATAATAACTATGGATTTGATTATGTAAATATTATGTGGATTGATTCTATATCATCTCATAGTATCAGTAGTGCTTCTTCAGCAAGAAGTGCGGCACAAAATTATTCATCCGGTGGAGGAGGATTCTCTAGCGGAGGTGGAGGCGGAGGCTCTTTTGGTGGAGGCTCTGGAGGAGGATGCAGATAGTGCATTCTTTTCTTTTACTAAAAATTTTAGATATAGTTAATTATGAATTTAAATTACTTTAGATATAAAAAAATAATAATAAGCAAGAATTAAGTAGGATAAATTGATAAATAATTGAGTGTTATGGATTATGGTGTACTACTTAAAGTCAATCAAATATATATTAAATCAAAATAAACATTAAGAACAACGTATTTAGGCCTTGCTATTAGGGGGAGGATTTGCCTAACTAACTATTCCAAATAAACCAACGAGTAAAAATCAAATGTATTATAAAGCGTAGTTGTTAGGATGCATCATATGCATCCTTTTGTTTACTAAAAATTTTAAATATGATAAAATTAAACTGGGAATGGTGATATATGAGAACTAATTATAATTTATATGAATATGAGGATTCATTGCATAAAGAAGGATATAAATATATAGGTGGAACTGATGAGGCAGGAAGAGGTCCCTTATTTGGACCAGTCGTTGCTGCTTGTTGTATACTTCCAAATGATTTTAAATTAGAGGGCCTTACCGATTCAAAACAATTGACAGAGAAAAAACGTGAAAAATATTTTGATTATATTAAAGAAAATGCCCTTGCATATGGAATAGGTATTGTTGATCATAAAGAGATTGATAGAATTAATATATATGCAGCATCTAAAAAAGCTATGATGATTGCGATAGAAGAAGCATCTAAAAAAATAAAACCAGATTATGTATTAACAGATGCTATGCCACTTGAACTAGATATTCCGGTATTGCCTATTATTAAAGGGGATGCTAAAAGCATTTCTATAGCGGCTGCATCCGTTCTTGCTAAGGTAACACGTGATAGAATGATGTATGAAATAGATAAAAAATATCCTGAATATGGCTTTGCTAATCATAAAGGATATCCTACCAAAAAACATATTGAAGCAATACATAAATATGGTCTAATTGATGGATATAGACTTACATATGGACCAGTTAAAGAAATTTTGAATAACACAATTTAACATAATTGATTTATTTTATGACCATAATTAATTATTAAACTTTTATATAAAGGGAAGTGTAACTATGTTTAAAATTTGTTTAGTAGAAGATGAAGTTAATTTAAATAATCTAATTAAAAATTATTTGGAACATGCCGGATACGAGGTTATTAGTTTATACAATGGAGAAGATGCTCTTACCCATGTAAGTGGTGATATTCATTTATGGATTCTTGATATAATGCTTGGTGGTAACGTATCAGGATATGATGTGATTAAAAGTATACGAGAAAAAAATAATAATGTACCAGTTATATTTACTTCAGCAAGAGATCAAGATTTAGATCGCATTATAGGTTTAGAACTAGGTAGTGATGATTATATTACCAAGCCATATTCCCCTAAAGAATTAGTTCTTCGAGTAAATAATATTATTAAGAGAGTATATGCTGAAAAGTCCGAACAAGTAAAATATGAAAATTATTTAGTTGATATTAATAAAAGAACTGTTTTTGAAGATGAAAAAGAGATTACTCTTACAACTCTTGAATTTGATTTATTAATTATGTTTTTAAATAATAAAGGAAAATCATTTAGTAGAGATGATATTCTTAAAAATATTTGGGGTGATGATTATTTTGGAAGCGACCGGGTTGTTGATGATTTAGTAAGAAGATTAAGAAGAAAAATGCCTAATATTAAAATTAATACTATATATGGGTTTGGATATAGAATTATATGAAAAGAATAAAGCTGAATTTATATAGACAATTACTATCTATAGTATTTGGATTATTTATAATTATATTTATAAGTTTGGGTATTTTTTTACCAAAAGTATTACTTCCAATATATGAAAAAAATTTATATCAATATTTAAGACAACCACTTGATTTAGTTAAGTATGATGTTGATAATCAGGCACTTGATACTGAAGTTGCGTACCTATATTATAAAAGGGATGGCATGATGGTTGTATCGGAAAACTTTGAAGATGTAGTTCCTATATCACCTAAAGAGGTTATTGATAAGACAAATGATGATGGATATGGCAAGTTCAAGTATAATGGTAAAACATATTATTATAATTCTTCAATGATGCAAGGAGTATTAAAATTGTCTATTACAAGTGATGATTATATAAATCAAATAAGAAGAGATTTAGTTAATACTATTTTTCCAATTATTTCTATTACTTTCTTGATTATTACGGTAATTGTTATATGGTGGTCTAGAAGATTAATAAGAAAAATAAATCATTTGAAAGAAAAAGTTGATAATTTAGATAATGATAAATATGTTGATAAAATGAAATTTAATGTTGATGATGAAATGTATGATTTATCAGAAGCTATTGATAATATGAAAATTACTCTACAAAAACAAGAGGAATATAAAAATCAAATGTACCAGAATATATCACATGATTTTAAGACACCACTTACGGTTATTAAATCGTATATGGAAGCCTTTGAAGATGGTATTGAATCAGCCGAAAATGCAAGAAAAATTGTTAAAGAAGAAGTTAATAAATTAGAGGGTAAAGTTCATTCACTTCTTTACTTAAATAAATTATCATATATTAGTGATACTAATAATATAAAAGATGAGAAAACTGATATTACAGGTTTATTAAATGACTGTATAAAGAAATTAAAAATTCAAAGGCCAGATATCAATTTTAAAATATATTTAAAGGGTGATAGCAGTACATATAATGGAAGTTATGATATGTGGGAAGCTATTATATATAATATTTTAAATAATTTTATGAGATATGCCGATAAAAAAATTGAAATAACATTAAAAAATGATAATATTATTATGTATAATGATGGACCCAATATAGATGAGAATATCTTAACTGATATTTTTACACCATATAAAAAAGGAATAAATGGTCAGTTCGGGTTAGGATTATCAATTGTAAAGAAAACACTTATGCTTTGTGGATATGAAATTACGGTAAAAAATGAGAAAAAAGGCATTAGTTTTGTTATAAATAAGTTATAAATTAATAAAAATTTAAAAAATTTTATAAAAGACTTTTATTTTTGTAAAAAAAATGGTATACTAATTCTATGATAGGGGTAAAACTTATTTGTAAGATTTAGAGTAAAGGGGAATTAATATGAATAATGAAAATTTAGAAGTATTAGAAATGGATAAGAATCCTAATTATATGTTTAATACACAAAACAATGTATCAAACGATGATATGAATGATGATTTTTTTGATGATGATTTAGTTGATTTGGACTTTAATGGTTTAGATACTGATGCAAACAACAATTATAATAAATCATTTAGTATGCCAAGTGTTACACCAATTAATGACAAAAAAGCAGATGTATCTCCAATTAATTTAACACCTGTTGCTGAAAGTGTATCTCCAGTAGTTGAAGAAAAAAATGCAGTGAATACAAAAGAAGGAAGTACTACTGAAAAGACTGAAGAGGCTAATAAAGCAGAAGGTAATGCGGATAATAAGGATAATTTAGATAATAGTTATGTTTTATCAAATTTTGACGTATTATTTGATAGCTTATATAATGACGTTGTTGGAGCAAACAATTTAATTTCTGATTTAATAGAAAAAAAATCTTCTTTAAATCGTAATGAAAAAATATTAGATGATTTTAAGGAAAAATTTGAAAAAGAAAAAGAAGATTTTAGAAAATTTGTTGAAGAGCAAAAAAAGGTAATTGATGCTGATAAAAAACAAGCTTTAAAGACTATTGAAGACAAAAAGAAATATTTGCGTAGTGAAGAAGCTAAGTTTAATGAGGATTGTGAATCAAAGAAGAAAGAATTATCACTTATGGAACAGTCATTAAATCTTGAAAAAGAAAAATTTGAAACTGAAAAGAATAATCTTAATTCTTCTAACAAAATAGAACTTGATAAGATTTCTACTGAAAGAGAAAAATTAGAAAGAGAAAAAGAAGAATTTGAAAGATATAGAAAATTATGCGAAGATGCTAATCAAAACACTAAGAGAGAGTTACAACTTCAACAAGAACAATTTGCTAAGTACAAAGAATTAGAACAAAAGAAATTAGACTTAGAAGAGAAGAACCTATCACAAAGTTGTGCAAGATTTAAAGAATTAGTGTCACAATTCAATTCAGGATTTGAACAACTTCCAAATGAAAATTAATCAGGAGGTATAAAACATGGATGAAGAAATAAAAAGGGATATGGAAATAGATAACTCTATTTCTAATGAAGAAAAAAGTAATGAAGAAGTTAGTGAAACATCAAGCGTAGTAAGCGAACCAGAAGTAAATATTAATGATATTTTTCAAGTCGCTAATAATAATGTAAAGGAAGCTGCTAATATTTTTCATAAAAACATTGAAATGAAAAAAGAATTAGAAGAAAAACAAGCAAAATTAGATAAATCTATTGCTGAACATGAAGAAAAAAAAGCAGCTGATTATGATAAACTAAATAAATATAAAGATGAGGTTTATGAAAAATTAAAGCATAAAAAAGATGAAGTTGCTACAGAAATTGATAATTTAAGGGAATCACAAAAACAACTTGATGATGCTAAAGAAGCATTTGAAGTTACTAAAAAAGATGAATTAAATAAAATCAATGAAGAAAAACAAAAAAATTTAGATATAATTGATTCTAAGAAAAAAGAACTTGACGAACTTGAAACTAAACTTAGAAATGAGAGAGAAAGTTTGGAAGAAGAGAAGAGACAATTACAACTTGATCGTATTAAATACGATAGTGATAAAAAAGAATTGGCTTCTAACTTATCTAGATTTAATGATTTAGTTGCTCAATTTACTGTTGGTATGGATAAAATTTCTGAAGGGTAATTTAACCCTTTTTTTCTTGCTTTATTAGAATATGTATGGTATTATTTATTAGTAGAAAAGAAGTGATTTTAATGCAAGTACCTAGTTTAAAAGATGCACATAAAAGAACAAAAAATGATATTTTAGTTAAGACAAGCGATTATCAAGTTCCTGATGATTTAAAAAAAATTGGTGTTGGTAAAAAGTATTTTATTAAGACTTATGGTTGCCAAATGAATGAACATGACAGTGAAAATATTAAAGCAATGCTTGAGGATATGTCCTTTAAGGAAGGAATATCAATGGATAAATCAGATATAGTTATTTTAAATACTTGCGCTATACGCGAAAATGCTCATAATAAAGCCTTTGGTATGCTTGGAAGACTTAAACATTTGAAAGAACAAAATCCTAATTTGATAGTTGGATTATGTGGATGTATGGCCCAAGAAGAAAGTGTTGTTAATGAGATTTTAAGTAAATATAAATGGGTTGACATTGTTTTTGGAACTCATAATCTATATAATTTACCTAATATCCTAAAGAAATCTTTAGAAAATGGACATACAGAAATTGATGTTTTAAGTATTGAAGGTGATGTAATAGAAAACATTCCTGTAAAAAGAGATAACAAGTATAAGGCTTGGGTTAATATTATGTATGGCTGTGATAAATTTTGTACATATTGTATAGTACCATATACAAGAGGAAAACAAAGAAGCAGGTATCCAGAGTTTATATTACAAGAAGTAAATGCACTTATAAAGGATGGATATAAAGAAGTAACTTTGCTAGGACAAAATGTTAATGCATATGGAAAAGATTTAAATATAGAATATGATATGGCTAATTTACTTGAAGATGTTGCTAAAACAGGAATTGAAAGAATACGTTTTGTAACAAGTCATCCATGGGATTTTAATGATAATATGATTGATGTTATTGGGAAATATGATAATATTATGCCATATATACATTTACCTTTGCAAAGTGGATCAAATAAGATATTAAAGTTAATGGGTAGAAGATATACAAAAGAAAGTTATTTAGAATTAGTTGAAAAAATTAAAAATAAAATGCCATATTGTTCTATTACAACGGATATTATTGTAGGTTTTCCTGGTGAAACAGAAGAAGATTTTTTAGAAACATTAGATGTTGTTAATAAATGTAAATATGATTCAGCCTTTACTTTTGTTTTTTCACCAAGAGTTGGAACTCCTGCTGCTAAAATGGAAGATAATGTTAGCTTAGAAGAAAAAAATAATCGTTTATATAAATTAAATGCTTTAATTAATCAATATTCTAAGGAAGCTAATGACAAGTATTTAGGTAAAGTTGTACCAGTATTACTTGAAGGAGTTAGCGAGAAGAATAATGATATGCTTGCAGGATATACAGATACGATGAAACTTGTTAATGTACTTGCTGATAAAGAAAATATAGGTAAAATTGTAAATGTTAAAATTGTAGATGTTAAAACTTGGAGCATGGATGGAGAGATAGTGTAGATTGATGAAGTTTACACTTTTTTTCTTTAAATGCCTATATATATTGATAATTTCTTTAAAATATAATATAATTTAAGTGTAAATATAAAGAGGAGGATTTATGAAGAAACTAAAATACTTAGTTGCTGCATTGTTCATTGGTGCAGTTACATTAACTGGTTGTGGTAAGAAAGAAACTATTAGTCCAGAAGATGCTATTAAAAAGGCACAAAACGTAATGAAAACAGTTGATAACTATAAGATGGACATGAGTATTGATGCTGGTATTAAGGCACAAGGAATGTCACTTGAAGTCAATTTTTCTCTTAATGGTACTATTGATGAGAAAAATGGTAAAGCCAAAATGACTATGACTGCAAATGCGCTTGGAATGGATATTAATACTGAAATGTATACTGATACTAAGAGTGAAAAAGGGAAAAATATTTCATATGCTAAGCAAGAAGATGGAACATGGAAGAAAAGCGTATCTGAAAGTACGGAAGTAAATGCCGATGTATCAAATGCCATGTTAGAAGTTATTAATTCTGGTAGTAATGTAAAATCTGTAAAGGCAGATAGTAAAGATGTTAATACATATGAAATAACAATATCAGCTGAAAAACTTGCAAGTCTTATGGATATGGCTGGTACAAATGATGTAACTTCTATAGACGCTAGTAGTTTAAAAGGAAATGTTGTATTAAGAGTAAGTATTGATAAGAAAACCAATAATTTTACTAAATTATATATGGATATGAAAGATTTACTTTCATCTGCAATGTCTGAAAATGAAGATATTAAATTGGAAATTAGTAAGGCTGAATTTACTATTAATTTCTCTGATTATAATAAAGCAGGTAATGTTACTATTCCATCAGATGTAATTGAAAGTGCTACTGAAGATGATGATGACTACAATTTTGATGATGATGACTTTAATTTTAATACAATTGAGTTTGATGAAAACGATTATGAAAAGGTACTAAAATGTACATATACAGAAACAAATGAAGACGTAAAAGGTGAGGCTGTTATGAATGTTGGCTTTAAAAATTCTATAGCAACTACTATTTACTCTGAACAAAAATATACATTTAATTCTGCTGAAGAAGCTGAGGCGTTCTACGATGATTATGAAACAGGAGATGGTGAAAATATTAGTCGCACAGATAATGTTGTTTCTGTAACATCTATTATTGAAAAAGAAGATGATGATGAAGAAATGAGTTATGAAGAGGCTAAAAGTTCTATAGAAGCAGAAGGGTTTACTTGTGAATAAGAGACAATGAAAATTGTCTTTTTTCTATGCTTTTTTGTACACTTTTTATGATAAATGCATAAATTACATTGAGGGGTGATTAATGTGGCCGTTTTTAAGGAAATAGTTACAAAAGCAATTGTTGGAAAAGGCAAAAAATATTTCAAAAATAATTATAGCATTAAAGCAGATGATAATCCATCAACCGTTCTAGGTTGCTGGGTAATTAACCATAAATTTAAGGGGTATAAATCAGGTGATAAAATAGGTGTTGATGGATCATATGATGTAAATATTTGGTATTCATATGATAATGATAGCAAAACGACTGTTATAAATAAAAAAGTAGAGTATAATGATTTATTTAATGTTAGAACAAAAGCTAGTGCTGATTTATCGGGTGATACAGATATTATTGTAAGAACATTAAAGCAGCCAACATGCTCAAAAGTAGAAATAGGAAATGATGGTAATATTGAATTTGTTATTGAAAAAGAACTTGGTGTTGAAATTGTTGGAGAAACAAAAATGAAAATAGCAATTGAAGAAGACGAAGAACCATGGGATGTTGTAGATGATGAAGTAACAGATGAAGATTTGAATGAAATTGATAATAATGTTAATGAGGATTACATAAAATAAAATGTCAACTAAAAATGGTTGACATTTTTAATATATTTTGTTATTATTAATACAGTGAATGGAGGGAAAGATATGGCAGTTAAAATTAGACTTAAAAGAATGGGTGCTAAACAAAGACCATTTTATCGTATTGTTGTAGCTGATTCAAGAAGTCCAAGGGATGGACGTTTTATTGAAGAAATTGGTACATATAATCCAATTGTTGAACCAGCTGAAATTAAATTTGACAAGGATGCTGCTAAAAAATGGATTAGTAATGGTGCACAACCAACTGATACAGTTAGAGCATTATTTAGAAAAACTGGACTTTTAGAAGAAATTCATAAAGAAAAGATAAGCAAATAATGAATGTAGTAAATTTAACTGAATTTTTAGTTAAAAGTGTTTCTAAAAAACCAGATATGATTTCAGTAAAAAAAATTGAAGATGATGATAATTTTATTATACAAGTTATGGTTCCATCTGATGAAATAGCAACAATTATTGGTAAAAATGGTGTGATTGCTAGTTCTATTAGAAATATTGTAAATCTTGCAGCGTATAATGAAGGATTATCAAATGTAAAAGTAATGATTGACTCATTTTAAGGACTTAGGTCCTTTTTTTCTTGTATATTTATATTATTTATACTATAATATATTATAGAGTAGATGGTGAGGTAAGATTAATGCTTGACAATGATTATAAGATTCCTTCACATGTCGCTATTATATTAGATGGCAATGGAAGATGGGCAACAAAAAGAGGATTAAAGAGAAGTATGGGGCATAAAGAAGGTTTTGAAACTCTTAAAAATATATCTAATTATATATTTTCAAAAGGCGTAAAGATTTTAAGCGTTTTTGCTTTTTCAACCGAAAACTTTAAACGAGATAAAGAAGAAGTGGATTATTTAATGAATTTATTTATTAAAAACTTTAAAAAATTAATAAATAAAAAAAATGATGCTAAAATTGTTTTTTCAGGGAGAAGAGATAATTTATCAAAAGAAATACTAGATGCTATTGAAGAAACGGAAGAGAAAACAAAAAATAATAAAAGTCATATATTTAATATTTGTTTTAATTATGGTGGTAGGGCTGATATTATTGATGCAACTAAAAAGATTGTAGATGACTGCCAAAAGGGAAAATTAGATATAAATAATTTAACGGAAGATGTTTATACGCAATATTTATATAATGGTATTCCAGATATTGACTTATTAATTAGGACTAGTGGAGAGGTTAGAATAAGCAATTTTATGTTGTATCAAGCAGCATACGCAGAAATGTATTTTCCGAGTACATTATTTCCAGATTTTTCAAATGATGATTTTGATTTAGCACTTGATGTATATAATAAAAGAGATCGCAGATTTGGAGGTATAAATTATGAAAAAAAGAATAATTAGCGCCATTATATTATGTGCAATATTAATACCATGCTTAATTCTTGGTGGTCTTGCTTTTGATATGGCTGTATATTTAATTGCTATGCTTTCTTTAAAAGAGTTTTTATCAATTAAAGAAGAAAAGAAAATAATGCCTAATTTTATAAAAGTAGTGTGTTATATAATAATGACTTTCATTATTTTTGGTATAACGCGTTTTAGTGATAATGAATTTTTAATTGATTTTCGTATTATATCAGGATTATTTTTAATATTATTAACGCCAACTATTTTATATCATGAATCAAAAATATATAGTATAAATGATGCTTTTTATTTAATTGGTGGAATTCTTTTTTTAGGTACTGCTTTTTCATCATTGCTAATATTAAGAAATCAAAGCATAAATTTAGTAATATATTTATTATTAATAACTGTTTTAACTGATACGTATGCTTATTTTGGAGGTTATTATATTGGGAAACATCATTTGATACCAGAAGTTTCACCAAAGAAAACATGGGAAGGTGCTATTATAGGTACATTATTTGCTGTATTTACAGCAACCCTTTTTTACCATAATATTGTAAATACAAATACTTCACTTTGGATTATCATTTGTATTACTTTATTTTTATCCGTTATTGGTCAATTTGGCGATTTAGTTTTTTCATCTATTAAAAGATATTTTGGAAAGAAAGACTTTTCTAATTTAATACCTGGTCATGGTGGTATACTTGATAGATTTGATAGCATTATTTTTGTTATTTTAGGATATATGTTTGTTTTTGCATTAATATAGGAAAGAGGTAAATATGGCAATAATATATTTTATATTAATATTAACAATTGTAGTATGTATTCATGAATTTGGGCATTTCTTATTTGCTAAAAAAGCAGGTGTATATGTATATGAATTTTCTATAGGAATGGGTCCACGTTTATTTAAATTCAAAAGAAAAAATGATGAAACTGAGTATTCTATTAGATTACTTCCAATAGGTGGTTTTGTTCAAATGGCAGGAGAATCTGGTGATGAGGAATCAGATATTCCTAAAGATAAAAATTTACAATCTAAAACATGGGGTCAAAAGTTAATAATAATGCTTGCAGGTATATTATTTAATTTTATACTAGCAATTGTAATATTATTTATTGTTGGTCTTGTAAATGGTTGTGAAACAAGTAAACCATATCTTGCAGGAATAGATGAAAATAATACTCTTTATAGTTTAGGATTAAGAAATGATGATTTGATTACTTCTATAAATGGTAAAAAAATAAGTACAACGGATCGTTTAATGCTTGAATATCAAGTTGCCTATGGTAAAGATATTACACTTGGTGTGAAAGATAAAGATGGAAAAATTAAAAAAGTAACAATTACTCCTCAAAAAAATGAAGACGATAAGGGTAAAGCTACATATACTTATGGTTTTAGTTTGAAAAGCAATATAGAACATGGTTTCTTTGCAGCTATTAAGTATGCATTTACAAAGTTTTTTAGTTTGATGTGGCAAATGTTATTAATAATATGGTATTTAATAACTGGTAAACTTAGTATATCTAATTTATCTGGACCAATAGGTATTTTTACAACAGTGAAAGAAGCATCAAAATATGGGTTTATTAACCTTGTATATTTAACAGGTTATATATCACTAAATCTAGGTTTTATGAATTTACTTCCAATACCTGCTTTAGATGGATGTCGTTCATTGTTCCTTATTATAGGAAAAATAATAGGTAAACCTGTTAATCCAAAAGTAGAAAATTCTATTCATACAGTTGGTTTTTCATTACTTATGATTTTAATTATTTTTGTTTCATATAATGATATATTAGGACTAATAAAGTAGGTGATAAAAATGCAAACAAAAGAAGACACAAGAAGAGTAGTAGATTTATGTTCAAATTATTATTCAATAATTGAAGAACCAGTTGCTAAGGATGATGTTATTACAAAAGAATTATGGGAAACATATAAATTTATGATTAAAAATACTAATCCAAATGATAATAAAAAATTAGATCAAATAATTTTATTTGATGAAAGCTTATATTTATATTTTAATAATGAAAAATTTAAAGAAAAGTTTTTATTAGAATTTAATCAATTAGACCCTAATATAACAATAGAAACATCATTATGTAATAGTTATCTTGAATTTAAACGTGACCCTCAAAATAAGGTTAGTAACACTAAATGGATATAAAATATGTTTAAAAAAGCATATTTTTAATAGTATAATAAAAACAAGCTCAATTGCTTGTTTTTATTCCTTGATATGAATCTCTTTTAACCATCTCTTTGTCTATATCATTTAAAACACAAAATTTTTTCACTAACCAGTTTGGCTCAATTAAATCATCAATACTAGGATCCCCTGTAATTCTATTTATAACAATATTTTCATTTATATATTCAAGTTGATCACATACAATATCAATATATTCTTCCTTCGTTAATACATGGAATGGTTTTTCATTATATATTTTGGCTAGTTTTGTCCCTTTTAAAATATGTAACATATGTATTTTAATACCTTGTATATCTAGTTTATTTAAGTATTTCGCTGTTTCAATCATCATTTCTTTTGTTTCGTATGGAAGACCATTAATAATATGAACAACAACATTTATGTTTCTGTCTCTAAGCTTTTTTACCATTTTTTCAAAACATTCTAAGGTATGACATCTATTAATTAACTTGGTCGTTGATTCATGAATAGTTTGGAGCCCAAGTTCTATTGTTAAATAAGTCTTTTTATTTAGCTCTGTTAAATAATCTAAACATTCTTCACTTATTGCATCTGCTCTTGTTGCAATATTTAATCCAACAACATTTGGAAGTTTTAAAATAGTTTCATATTTTTCCTTCAAGACATTTACAGGAGCATATGTATTAGTATGGGCTTGAAAATAACCAATATATTTAGCTTCAGGCCATTTTTTATGTATTATTTCTTTGACAGTATTAAATTGCTTAACTAAATTATCATTTGGATTTCCTGCATAATCACCACTACCAGATGATGAACAATATATACATCCTCCATATCCAACTGTTCCATCAATATTTGGGCAACTAAAGCCTGCATTTAAACTTACTTTAAATACTTTACTATTGAATTTGTTTTTATAAAAATAATCTAAAGTATGATATCTTTTATTGGAATTACTATATTTAAATTTATTTTCCATTATTGATAATACCTCGTATACGTTTTAGAATCATCTAGTAATTTAAAATTATTTTTTACATATTCAAAAGTACAAAGCACTTTTTCACATTCATTGTTACCTACATCTAGTAATTTTCTATAATCATCATTAAAGATGATAGAAATATATTGTATAAGATATAAAGTAACTGGATAGAAAAAAGCTTTCCTTTGGTTGTCATTATTTAGTCTTTCATTGATACATAGTAGAATGGTTGGTATATCCTTTTCAATAGTAACAAATTTAGCATTTAAATCAAATAAAATTAGTTTGTTTAATAAATATTTTGTTAATTCTTTTTCAAAATTTAAGTAGTGATTATATAAATCTAGTTCGTTTACTTTTTCATTAAAAATCTTATCATTTAATACATCACATATATCATAAGTATTTAGCATAATAGTACCTCCTTAATTAAAAATTATATCATGTAAAATACTAATTTACAAATATATATCTTTTTAGTATAATAATATTGGGTGTAAGAGTGAAAAAAGTACTAATTAAAATTATAAAAATTTATCAAAAAATACCAGGAAATTTTCATTATGCTTGTAAACATATACCAACATGTTCTAATTATGCCATAGAAGCAATCGATAGATTTGGTTCTATAAAAGGAACTTTTTTATCCATAAAAAGAATTTTGAAATGTAATCCATTTAGTCATGGTGGTATTGATTTAGTACCTGAAAGGAGTAAAAAGAGTGAAAAGAATAATTAAGGTATGCAGTTTATTTTTATTTATAGTTTTATTATCAGGATGCTTTAAAAGAGACAATTTTGAGGGTATAGATATTAGTACAACTGTTTATCCAATTGAATATATTACGGATAGACTATATGGTAAAAATAGTACAATTACAAGTATTTATCCAAGTGGAGTAAAAGTATCAGAATATAAATTGTCTGAAAAGCAAGTTAAAGATTATAGTAAAACAAATTTATTTATATTTGATGGAATAAGTAGTGAAAAAAATTATGTTTCGGAATTTTTTAAACATAATAAATCATTAAAGATAATTGATGCGACATCTAGTATGGAAGCTGAAAATGGAAATGAAGCTTTATGGCTTGATCCATCTAACTTTTTGATGATGGCACAGAATATAAGATATGGTCTTAGTCAATATATTGATAATCATTATCTTAAAAATGAAATCGATGATAATTATAGTAAATTAAAAGAAGAAATTTCTAGATTAGATGCATCAATATATGAAATTAGTGATAATGCTAGTTTTAAAACACTTGTTGTATCAAGTGACTTATTTAAGTTTTTAGAAAAATATGATTTAAATGTTATATCCCTTGAAGAAAATGAAAATTTAACAGAAAAAACAATAGCGGATGTAGTTAATTTAATAAATGATGGTAAAATACAATATATTATTTTAAAACAAGATGAAGAAATGAATGGTACCATAAAGAAAATTGTCAATGAAACAAATGTTGAGGTAGTTTACTATCATATGCTTTCTAATTTAACAGGCGAAGAGAGAAATGCTAAAAAAGATTATATAAGTATCATGTCTGATAATATTGATATACTTAGAAATGAACTTTATGATTAATGCTTTTAGCATTTTTTTTATTGCTTTATTTAAGGAGAAGTGATATTATATTTAGCAAGTGGGGTGTTTACATGGAAGATGAAAATTTTATTCAATTTAAGAAAGCAAAAAACTTGATAAAACAGAAAAAATATGATGAAGCAAATAAAATATTAAAAGATTTATTAAGAAGAGAACCAAATGATAGTATGATAAAATTCGAATATGCAAAAAATTTATTAAATATAAGTAAAGGCAATGTTGCTGAGGTAAAACAATTACTTATACAATTAATAAATACAAAAAGTAAAAGTTTTGCTATACAAGAATTAGGAAAAATATATGCAAATGAAAATGATTTTGATAAAGCAAAATATTACTTTGATAAACTATTAAAACATGGTAATGAATCTGGTAATGAAAAGGATGTATTATTTTCAAAGTTAGAATTAGGAAAGTTATATGCCAATGTCAAAAATTTTGAAAAAGCTAAGGAGTATTTTGAACAACTATTAGATACATCTAATGAAAACTACGCTTTACTAGAACTAGGAAGACTTTATGTTAGTGAAGGTAAAAATGAACAAGCTAAATTATTATTCGAACAATTAGGCAATACGCATGCAATGTTAGAATTAGGAAGACTTTATGCTAGTGAAGGTAAAAATGAACAAGCCAAATTATTATTTGAACAATTGTTACAGATTGGTGATGAAAACGATAAAGAGTTTGCAACACTAGAACTTGGACGTCTTTATGCTAGTGATGGTGAAAATGAAAAGGCCGAAAACCATTTTAAGTCAATTTTACAAACAGATAATAAAGCATTTGCAATGTTAGAATTGGGAAGACTTTATGCTTGCTGTAATGCTAGCGAAAAAGCTAAACAGGTATTTGAACAATTACTAAAAATAGGTAATGAAAATGACAAAACATGTGCATTAATAGAATTATTAAAGCTTTCTATTAAGAATAAAAAGTATAGTCAAGCATTACAATATTTAGATAAACTTATTACTGTTAATACATCATTAACATCTGATCAAATTAAAAGATATCAATTATTTTTAAAGTTTAAGTTAGGTAAAATTAAAAAAAGTGAATTATCTGAAGATTATTTTGGTAGACAAATGGCTAAATATAATTTAAAAAGTGCTTTGGAATGTATAAGTGGGAATGTTGGTATAGATGGAAAAGATATGCATCAAGGTAGATTTAATTCAAACATAAATATACCAGATTTATTTGATATTTGTGATGAGACTATATGTGAAATAGAACCATATAGCTATGATGTAGTTGATAAATATATTGTTGCACTAGATTATAATATTGGAATTTCTATGGGAATGGAGACCAATTTAGTAGAGGTTGTTACCATTTCGAATACAAAGGATATAATTACAATGTACCCAGTTTTATCCAAATATAAGAATGTGGCATTTGCTAAAAAGAATAAAACTAAAAAAAGATAAAATTATTAGAGTATGCGTTTAGAAAAGGTGTACTACTATAAATAAAGTAAAAATCTATTTCAAAACTTATTGACATATTAATGACTTTAATGTAGAATTAATATGTAGTGTTTTGGAGTAGTACTCAAGAGGCTGAAGAGGCGCCCCTGCTAAGGGTGTAGGTCGGGTAACTGGCGCGAAGGTTCAAATCCTTTCTACTCCGCCATTTATGAATTTAAACCGTTATTAACGGTTTTTATTTTAACTTTATATTATTAATGTTATAATAGGAATGGTGAGAATATATGAAAATATTAGATGAACTTAATATTAAAACAAATAATTTAGATCTTTATGAAACAGCCTTTACACATACATCATATGCTAATGAGCATAATAAAGAAAGTTATGAAAGACTTGAATATTTAGGTGATGCGGTACTAGAACTTATTATTAGTGAATATCTATACAAATATACAAATCATGCTGAAGGAATTATGACTAAATTAAGGGCACATTATGTTTGTGAAAATGCTCTTTATGAATATTCATTAAAATTAAAACTTAATGAGTATTTAAAACTTGGAAAAGGTGAGGAAGAAAGTGGTGGCAAATTTCGTAAAGCCATCGTTGCAGATATTTTTGAAGCCTTTATTGGTGCTATGTATTTAGATCAAGGGATTAATAAAGTTAAATCTTTTATTGACGATAACGTTATACCAATAATTGAAAGTGATGAGTTGGATTTCTTTAATGATTATAAGTCAAAGTTACAAGAATATGTACAAACTGATAAGAGAAGTCTTGAATATGTTATTTTAAATGAGGAAGGACCGGCTCATAATAAAACATTTACCGCTGTTGTTAAAATCGATAATATTGTTTATGGAAAAGGTGTTGCTCATAGTAAAAAAGAAGCAGAACAAGAGGCTGCTAAAGATGCTCTTAGAAAGGCTAAAAATGCAGTTCAATAATAGTCTTATAGAAGAAATATTTTTTAATCAAATACTTCCAAATTTAAAAAATGGATCTATTGAAATACCTATTTATAATACTAATTCCAATGGAGATATTTTTACATTTAATGTTCTTGTTGATGCTTATGATGAAACAAGCCCATATTATCTTTGTATTCAAGATAAAGAAAAATTGGTAAATTCATTATATGAATATATGCAAATAATGCTTAGTAATGATTCAAGTATTAATAAGCAAAATATCTATGATAAGATTAAGTATTATCTTACTTTAGTATGGGTTAATGCTACATACGAAGATTTAAGAAATCCGGTACGATTTATTCAAAAATATATTGATTTTAATAATAATCCTCTTTTTGAAGATGAATTTACTTATGCAAGTAATATTGAATCTTTAAATGATGCTGATATAGATGTTATAATAAAAAGAGAACCTGCAAATATGGAAACACCTTATTCTTTTAATGCTCAAATTAATTTATTTGATAATGGTAAAGAAAACAATTATTATTTGCCATCGATATGTTATGGTATAAGTGGTGACATATGTTATATATATTCCATTCAAAATAGTGGTATGTTTGCAAGTAATCCTGGATTCGAAAAAAAGATAAAAAGATTACTATATAAAATGAATGAAAATGTTTCATCACATGAAAGTGAAGATTTTAAAGAATATAAAAGATTAGAAAAACAGGGTAATAATATGGAAGATGAATTTTATCCTGAAAATATTAGTGATGTATCAGTATCTGCTATACTTGCACTTACAGTATTTATGGATTCATTAAATGATATGGGCATTAAGAATATAAAAGTTGTACCATTTCTTCCTATTAGATATAAAAATAGGAAATCTGAATATGAGAAAAAGTATCAACTTAAATTAAAACAATTAAAAGTAGATGAAATAAAAGAATTAAAACAAAACTTGGAAGAGAAAAGATTATTAATTCAAAGCAATTTAACTAATAAATTTGTAAGAGATTTTATGAGATTAAAACATCATTTTAATGGCATAGGTATATTGTCATATCCTATGGAAGTAGATGAATATCTTTCCGTTAATATTAATAATATGGAATGTCATAATAATAAATTAATTGAAAATATACTTTCTAATAAAGTACAAGATGATTATACATTATAAAAAATATATGAAAACTATCTTGTCAAAGTAATATAATTTTAGTAAAATAATTTTGAGAAATGGGTGAGATAAATGGGAAGAGCATATGAAGTTAGAAAAGCAAGTATTCAAAAGACAGGAGCAGCAAGAGGGAAAGTATATTCTCTTTACGCTAAAGAAATATATCAAGCTGCCAAAAATGGAGGGACTGAAGTAACTAGTAATGCTAATCTAAAAAGATTAATTGAAAGAGCAAAAAAGGAACAAGTACCAAGTGATATTATTAAAAGGGCCATTGATAAAGTAAATAGTGGAGTAGATGAAAATTATCAACAAACAACTTATGAAATGTTTGGACCTAGTGGTTCAACACTTGTCATTGATTGTTTAACTGATAATTTAAATAGAAGTATTAGTGAACTTAGAGCCGTTGCCAATAAATGTCATGTAAAAATGGGAGCCCAAGGTAGTGTAACATTTAATTATGATCATTTATGTATTGTTGGCTTTAAAGGACTAACTGAAGAAGAAACTATGGATGCTTTAATTGAAAAAGGTGCCGATTTTGTTGACATGGAACTTGATGGTGACATGATTATTGTATATGGTAATCCTCAAAATCTATATCAAATAAAAGACGCTATTACAAGTAAACTTCCAAATGTTGAATTTGATATTGATGAAATTTCATATATTGCTAAAGAGAAGATATCTTTAAGTGAAGATGATAAAGTAATATTTGACCGTATACTTACACTTTTAGATGATGTAGAAGATGTACAAAATGTATATCATAATGTAGAAATTTAATGAATATAAATAAAAGGTGATGTTAATGAAAAAGGGAAACAATTTATTTAAATTATTAGGAAGTTTTTTCATGGGAATACTTTCCATTGTTATAATTTGTTTGTTTAATATTTTTGTACCTAAATTGGCACCCTTTTTATTTATTTTAATACCTTTTAGTATATTCTTTGGATATGCTTTGTTAAAAGGTAAACTTTCTAAAAAAATTCTAATTATTATGATAATTATATCTATAGTTTATTTATTAGTAACAAGTTTAATAATTATTCCAGTTATTGATATGCTTGAAGTTCATATACCTTTAACTTTTGATAATTTTAATCTTGTATATAAAACTAAAGAAACTAAAGACGCAATTTTAAATAATGCTCTTGCATCTTTAGTATTTAATATAATAGGTAATGTTATTGTTTTTGTAATTGGATATGGTGATATTAAAAATAATAATATTTCTAATAATAATGATAATATAGAATTTTTTGATCCAGATTTATATTAGATATTTTCATAATATCTTTTTTTTGATATACTATTTTTTGAAGATTGGTTATGGTGATGTGTATGGATATTGATATATACTTTGTAGATATAGAAAAGTTTAATTATGATAAATTAATTAGATTATTTAAACAATATGGTATTGATAATCCTGCTCTTAAAGAATTTAATTATCAAGATGTTTCATATATGATTGGTAGTAATAATTTTGAATCTTATATGGAATGTGAAAAAATAGGTGATAAACAAACTGAATTATCTAATAATATTACAGAAAAATTTATTAGATACATGAAGAGAATTATCGAAAATAAAAATAATAAATTTGTATATAAGTATTCTTGCATGAAATGCGATAATGAATTATATATATACATATTTGCTTTATATTTTGCTAAATACCATAGTGGCTTTATATATAATTCTTTAAAAAAAGATTATGAAGATATTACAGCTATTGAAAATAGTATATCTAATATATTATTAAAATTAGATAATGAAAAGAAGTATGAAAGAAAAATGAGTAATGCTTTTAATGAGTGTATAAAAAAGTATTTTGGTAAATTAGTAAATGATTATGATTTTAAATATAATGCTTTTAGTTTTGAAAAGAAATTTAATAATGATTTACTTATGAAAATTAACTTTAAATTTGGAAGATTTGCTCATCATAATGCTTATTTTGAAAGATATAAATTTATCATAGAAATTTTAATATTAGATAGATACAACAATATTATTTTTGAATCAATAATACCTGAAACCAATTTGTCAAATAAAAAGTATACTTATAATTTTAGTTATGAAGAGGATAGTCAGTTAGAACCAATATTTAATAATATTTATAAATACGTTATTGATTATATATTAAATATCATGATATATTTTGAACTTAAAAATAATTTAAAATCGAAAAGACTGACTGTAAATAGTATTTTTAATAATTTGAAAAAATTTAATTTTAAGATTAATGAAAATGAAGCATGTCGTTTTAAAAATGGATTACTTGAAATAATAAAAATAGAATTAAAAGAAGGTAAAATAGCTGTAAAAGCTGGTATAAAAGTAGTTAGTGGTAGTAAATATTCTTCATCATGGACTTATATTGATTTAAAAAAATTTAATTTTAATAAGAATTGGACAATGGTAAGTCAAAGTTTTGAAGATATTAATAATTTAATTGTTACGTTTGTTATACCTAGTTTTTCTTTAATAAGTAATATAAATGTAGGTGCTAGTTATATTTTAAAATATGATAAAGATTTATTACCACTTGCTCTTTATTATATAAGAAATAATAATTTTGATTTAGGTATACAAACCTTAAATGAATCATTAGAAAAATATAAGTTTTCTATTATAAAAAAACGCGAAATAGAAAATTTAATTAAGTCTTTTCATAATAATAGATTTATTTTAAGAGATAAAATTATTGAAAATGAAAATTTATTTCTAATGAAAATAGGTTATACTGAAAAAGTTATTTAAAAATAACTTTTTTTGTTAAATATACTATGATTTTATGGTACAATAAATTTAGTGAAAATTGTAAGGTAGGTGGGTTTTATGCGCAAAGTTAATGTTTTACCAGCAGATACATATTTTATAACAAATAAAGCCATATTAACCGATTATGATCGAAAAATAATTACCTTACTATATCAACCTATTATTGGAAGTATTGCTGTAAATTTATATTTTACGTTTTGGTCACTTTATGAAAATAATAAATTGCTTGAAAGAAATCATTATCAATTAATGACAAGTATGCAACTAAAACTAGAAACAATTGTTTTAGCACGAGAAAAATTAGAAGGAATTGGATTATTAAAAACTTATTATAAAAAGAGTTCTATTAATAATTTTGTATATGAAATTTATAAACCACTTAATGCGTATGAATTTTTTACAAGTCCCCTTTTAAATACCTTACTTATGAATAATGTAGGTAAAGAGCAATATGAAACTATAGTTAATGAATTTAAAAAAGATTATTTTGATTTAACAGGTTATGATAATATAACATGTTCATTTAATGAAATATTTAAAATGACGAGTAATGATGTGTATACTAATATCGAAACAGATATTCAATATAACGTTAAAAATAAGGTTGTTGCAACTAATATTAACATTAATTCTATTATGGATTTAATACCAGATGATATTTTAAATAAAAGAACAATTACTAAAGATTTAGAAGATTTAATTAATAATTTATCTTTTGTATATGATTTAAAAGAAGATAATTTAAGAGATATTATTATTAATTCTATTGATGTATCACATAAAATAGATAAAGAAAAATTAAAAAATAATGCTAGGGGATATTATGAATTTAATAATAGTGGTAGAGCACCTAAAGCTATATATAAAAAAGGTGAAAGTAGCAGCATAGATGGTGCAACTATTAGTAATAAAAATAAAATGATTTATACGTTTGAAAATACTAGTCCATATGATTTTTTATGTAGTCGATATGGTGGTGTTAATCCAACAAGACAAGATAAGATGTTACTAGAGTATTTACTTGAAGAATTAAAATTAAATCCAGGCGTCGTAAATGTTATTGTTGATTATGCACTTGCCAGTAATAATAATAAACTTACTAAAGGATATGTTGAATCAGTAGCATCACAGTTTAAAGTAAGTGGTATTACAACGGTTAAAGAAGCATTAGAATTATCTAAAAAAGAATATAAAAATAAAAAGAGAATTAAGGAATATAATACAAAGAAAATTACTAGTACCCCAGAGTGGACTAATAAAAAAATTGAGTCTGAAGTTGCTACAAAAGAAGAACAAGAAAAAATGTCAAGAATGCTAAAAGAGTTAGTAGGTGGAGCATGAAAAATATTAATGAAAGTATGAATCAATATAATAAGCCATCTAATAATGGCCAGTTATATGGTTATTATGAAGAAGCACTCAAGGATGAAAAATTTAAAAAATTAGTAGATGCTTTAAATATTGATCCTAAAATATTAATGAAATATACATCTAGTTTAGAGGAATCAGCAATCGAATACGATAATTGTATGCATTGTCATAATATACTTGGATGTAAAAATAAAATAAATGGTTATATATATTTACCTAATATAGATGGTAAAAGAATTAGATTTGATTATGTAGCATGCAAAAAAACACAAAAAAATAATAAAGAAAATAGGTATATGAAAAATGTATATGTTTTTGATATACCAGAGGAGATAAAAAAAGCTAAAATATCAGATATATATATAGAATATAAAGAAAGATTTAATGTTATAACTTATTTAAATGATTTTATTAAGAATTATGGAAAAAAGGAATCTTTAAAAGGACTATATTTACATGGTAATTTTGGATGTGGTAAAACATATTTAGTAGCCGCCGCTTTTAATGAATTAGCCAAAAAAGGTTATAAAAGTGCAATTGTCTTTTGGCCAGAATTTTTAGGAGATCTAAAGACATCTTTTCAAACAGACTTTAAGGAAAAATTTGACAAAGTTAAAAAAGTTCCACTTCTTCTTATTGATGATATTGGTGCTGAAAATACAACTAATTGGGGAAGAGATGACATTCTTTGCCCACTTCTTCAATATCGTATGGATGAAGGTCTTACAACTTTCTTTACATCTAATATGGATATAAAAAGTCTTGAAGAACATTTTGCAGTGACAAAAGAAAGTGTTCAAGGATTAAAAGCTAAAAGATTAATTGAAAGAGTAAAACAATTAACAACTGATATGGAAATGATGAGTAATAATTTAAGAAAATAGGGGTGCAAGTAGTATGGATAATTTTAATGTTTCATCAAAAAAGAAGCAAATTAAGAGATTGTTAATAAAGAATCATAAAGAAGAATTAAAAACATTTAAAGAAATAATATTAGTAGATGATAACATTGTTCTATTTGATTTATTAAGTCATGTCGTAGTAAGTGAGGTAAGTTCTATAAGTTATCAAAATAACTCTAATAATTATAAATGGTTATATACGTGTTTAAGATATATGTTAGAATTAATTACAAAAGATGCATCTGTTAATTCATTTGATTCATTATATAAAGTAGAGAATATAAAAAAACAATTAGAAACCAAGCAAAATGATATAAGAGAAAATACACCAAATAATTTAAAAATATTTTATATAGAAATGCTTGATACGGTTTCTCCTATTGTTCAAATTTTAGAAAAGAATACTTTAAAAGATAAAAGAAATAAGAATAGTCAAAATTGGAATGCATCTTTATATGAATTTGTAAATAAACTAATCTTTAAAATAAAAAATTTTGATTATTTATTTCAATTAGTAAAAGTATATCCTGATTTAGTAAATTGTTACGATAGTAGTGGTAAACCATTAATTTTAATTTTAATAAAAAAGCAAATTAATAATTATAAAAATAACGCCAGTTATCATCGAATTCTTAATTTAAACAGAGCTCTTAATTTAATAATTAATGCGAATACTTTTTATATTGATAATAAACAATTAAGTAATATTTTAACACTTCTTAAAGAAGAAGACACAATTGATGAAACATTAAATCCTGAATTATATAATTTTATTAAAGGTATGAGTAGAAAATTAAAAGATAAAGTAAAAAATCAATCAACACCCCAAAATATAAATGAACTTTTTAAACGCTATCATATAGAGCCATCTGTAAGTGATGAATATGCAAACTTTACTGTAAATAAAGTATATAAAAAGCCTATATTAGATTTTACAAATAAACTTGTTGTTACAATTGATTTATCAAATAAAGTAAGATTATTTGATGATGCCATATCATGTGAAATATTACCAAATGGTAATTATTTGATAGGTGTTTATATTGCTGATGTAGCGTCTAGAGTACATTTAAATAGTGAATTAGATCAAATTGCCTATGAAAGAGCAGAAACAATCTATTTAATAAATGATGTAATTGATATGCTTCCGTTAGATTTAGCATATAAATGTTCTCTTAATACAAATGGAGATAAACAAGCAATTGCTTATTTATTTGAATTTACTAAAGATATTGAATTATATGATTTTCGAGTAGAGAGAGTTATAATTAATATTAATGATAATTTAACCTTTAATTCAGCACAAAAAGAATATCATTGTAATCATATTAGTGAAGTAGGAAAAATGTTAAAAGCAATGATAAATTTTAATAATAAATTTGATGAATCATGTTTTTATGATAAAAACTATCATATTGTAAAAGATGAAATAAGAAAAATGAGTGATGAAAAACTATATCATGGAGATAATGATTGTAGTCATTTAATAGCATCTCTTATGATTTTAGTAAATAGGTCTATGGCTAAATTTTTTAATGATAACCATTATCCATTTCTTTATAGAGTAAATAATTCTAATATTGATGAAAAATTAGTGGAAAAAATAAAAAAAGAATTTGGTGGAACACCACTTCCTAAAGAAATTATTAATGGAATAGATAGTATGTATTCTAGATCTAAGTATTCATCACATAACACAGGGCATAATGGTTTAAAAATAGATGATTATTGTCATACAACTAATCCTATTAGAAGTTATGCTTCACTTTTAACACAAAGAATAATATGTGAAGAGTTTTTAAATGGTGGTTTAACTGATGAAATGATTAGATATTATGAAGATAATCTTTCACATATTGCATCTCATCTAAATGATAAAATTTATTCAGATATGTCATTTAAAGAAGAGTATGATCGAATAGCTAAAAAGAATAGTAAAAGTTTAAGAAAAAAATAACAAATGAGGATTAAAAACCTAATTTTTATCTCATAAAGGTATATGATTTGATATTATTTATATAGAAAGGACATAGTGATATTTGTGGAAATAGATTTTAAAAAAATAGAAAAAATATATGGAATAGAAATGCTAGAATTAGTAAGAGATAATTTTGATGATATAACCAATAATATAAATTATATGAAAAAACTAGGATTTACTGATATTGAAGATATATTTGAAAGATATACTCCAATATTTATATGTAGTAATAAAGAATTTAAAGATAAAATTAATAACTTAGTAAATAAATTAGGTATTGATTATGTTAGTATTATTGAAAATGATTTAAGTATATTGGAGGAACTATTATGATTGGAGAAATAACATTAGAAGCATTATGTAATCAATATGGAATAGATTCTAGTAAAGTTATAAGAAATAATCAAAATGTTCTTGATTTTGGTGAATATTTAGAAATTAAAAAAGTACTTGATTATTTAGTAAAAGAATTAGGAATAAGTGCTAAAAACATAGAAAAATGTCCAAGTATATTATATTTAAATGTAAATGCTATAAAATATAATTATGAATTTTTAAGATGTCATACAATAAATATTAACAATGTAGAAACATGTTTACATGTATTAAGTACAGATCCACAAGAACTTCAAAAAACATATAGTTATGTTTTAAATAATTATGGTGAAAAATATTTAAATAGTATTACATCTATATTAAGAGTTTCGGTAGGAAGAATAATACAAATAGAAAATTTATTTAATGATTGTGATAAGAGTGTTATTTTATCTGCTTCTATTTCAAGAAGAACTATTGATGAAATCAAAGAAATAATTAAGGTATGCAAAGAGAATAATATAGATCTATCGGGAACTATATTTCATAGGACTGCAAGTGAAATAGAAGAAATAATCAAGGTATGCAAAGAGAATAATATAAATCCATCAGGTAATGTATTTAGACGAACAGCAAGTGAAATCAAAGAAATAATACAGGTATGCAAAGAGAATAATATAGCCCCATCAGGTACTGTATTTCATAGGACAGCAAATGAAATCGAAAAAATAATAAAAGTGTGTAAAGAAAATAATATAGTTCCATCAGGTAATGTATTTAGAAGATCAGCAAATGAAATCGAAGAAGTAATCAAGGTATGTAAAAAAAATAATATAGATCCATCAGGTAATGTATTTCTAAAATCAGCAAGTGAAATAGAGGAAATAATCAAGGTATGCAAAGAAAATAATATAACCCCATCAGGTACTGTATTTCAAAGAACAGCAAATGAAATAGAAGAAATAATTAAAATATGCAAGGAAAATAATATAGACCTAACCGGAAGTGTATTTCAAAGAACAGCAAATGAAATTGAAGAAATAATCAAGATATGCAAAGAGAATAATATAGAACCATCAGGTACTGTATTTAGAAGAACATCAAATGAAATCGAAAAGATAATCGAGGTATGCAAAGAAAATAATATAGTTCTATCAGGTACTGTATTTTATAGGCCAGCAAGTGAAATAGAAGAAATAATTAAGGTATGCAAAGAAAATAATATAGAACTAACAGGAAGTGTATTTTTAAAATCATCAAGTGAAATAGAAGAAATAATACAGGTATGTAAAGAAAATAATATAGAACCATCAGGTACTGTATTTTATAGGCCAGCGAGTGAAATAGAAGAAATAATTAAGGTATGCAAGAAAAATAATATAGAACCATCAGGTACTGTATTTCAAAGAACAGCAAATGAAATTGAAGAAATAATCAAAGTATGCAAAGAAAATAATATAGAATTGACCGGAAGTGTATTTAGAAGAACAGCAAGTGAAATTGAGAAAATAATCAAGGTATGCAAAGAGAATAATATAGCACCATCAGGTACTGTATTTCTAAAATCAGCAAGTGAAATAGAAGAAATAATTAAGGTATGCAAAGAGAATAATATAAAACTAGCCGGAAGTACATTTCTAAAATCAGCAAAACAATTACAAAATAATATAGATTATGTGAAAAATAATTATGGAGTAGAGTATTTAACGCCATTAATTGTTTGTAAAAATTTGAAACAATTACAAGAAATTATGCCTTACTTAAAGGAAAAAGGAGTATTAGAAGTGTTAATTAATGGTGCTACAATTCTTACATTAAAACTTGATGAGGTAAAAGATAGAGAGGAATTTATATTATCTATTGGTGAGACAATTACTACTAATGGTAAATTTAATAGTATATTTGGATTAAGTAGAAAGAATTATCAAATAAAAAAAGAAAAGTATAAAGTTATAAAATAGTTATTAAAAATAATATAATTTAATGTAGCAAACCTATTTACTTTTAATATTTGGTTTGTTATAATGTATACGAGTATTAATTTACTCCTTGCTTTTCTGTATGAAAAGCCAAATAGACCATGAGGAGGTGCAAGAATGCGTAAATATGAAATTATGTTTATAGTTAGACCAACAGTTGGTGAAGATGAATTAAAGAAGGTTGTTACAAACTTTAGTGAAATCTTAACTAATAATGGTGCTAGTATAACTGAAACAAAAGATATGGGACAACGTGAATTTGCTTATGAAATTAAAGATTTCAAAAGTGGTTACTATTATGTAATCGATCTTGAAGCATCTAATGACAAAGCAATCAAAGAATTTGATCGTTTAGCTTTAATTAGTAATGACATCGTTCGTCACTTAATTACTAGAGTTGAAGATTAGGATTGAGGTATAAAAATGAATAGAGTTATGTTAATAGGTAGATTAACTACAAAACCTGAGTTACGTTATACAGGAGCAAATCTTCCATATTGTAGATTTTCTCTTGCTGTAAATAGAACATTTAATAATGCCCAAGGACAACGTGAAACAGATTTTATAAATATCATTGTTTGGAGAAAACAAGCTGAAAATGTTTGTAATTTCTTAAACAAAGGTAGTTTAGTATCTGTTGAAGGTCGTATACAAACTGGTAGTTATGATGACAAAGATGGAAATAAGAGATATACAACTGATGTTGTTGCTGACTCTGTACAATTTTTAGAGAGTAAAGGTCAAAGACAAGAATCAAGCGATTTTGGACCAACTCCATATGATTATCAAGATTCTACATCAGGAAGTGTTAATGTTGAAAATGATCCATTCGGTGATTTAGGTGATAGTGTAACTATCGATGATAACTTTTTAGACTAGAAAAGGAGGATTAAAATGGCTGAATTTAATGGATATCGTAAGAAGAAAAAAGTATGTCAATTATGTGCTGGACAACATATTGATTACAAAGATGACAAAATAAAAAAATATGTAAGTAATGAAAAAAGTCGTATTTTACCAAGACGTGTAACTGGTACTTGTTCAAAACATCAAAGAGTAATTGCTGCTGAAGTTAAGAAAGCACGTTTTATGGGTTTAATATCTTATACAAACTAATAAATTAAAAACTTTGATTAGGACATGATTGTTTAGGAATTTTTCAAGCGAGCTAAGGTTGATGAGAGCTTAGTATAGGACTTAAATGGTTACTACCTATGAGTTGTATTCGAAAGAAAATTCCGGTTATTGCCGTTATCAAATTAAGTAAAAGGAAGGATGGTACCGTGCTTTGCACTCCTTAGTGTACTATCCTTTTTTCTATATTTATAGGAGGATTTATGATAAATATAAAGGAAGATAAAAATTTAAGTATTTTAAATCATAGTTGTGCTCATTTAATGGCACAAGCAGTAAAGCATTTATATCCAGAGGCAAAATTTTGGGTTGGGCCAGTTATTGAAGAAGGATTTTATTATGATATTGATTTAGGTGATAAGGTAATTAAAGAAGAAGATTTAGTTCTTATTGAAAAAGAAATGAAAAAAATTGCCAAAGATGGTAAACGTATTATTAGACATGAAATATCAAAAGATGAAGCACTTGAAATGTTTAAAGATGATCCATATAAAATAGATTTAATTACAAGAATGGATGAAAATGAAAATGTTATTTCTTGCTACACACAAGGTGATTTTACAGATTTATGCCGTGGACCACATGTCGAAACAGTTAAATTATTAAAACATTTTAAATTATTAAAAGTTAGTGGAGCTTATTGGAAAGGTGATGCTAACAATAAAATGCTTCAAAGAATATATGGTGTTTGTTTTGAAACGGAAGAAGATCTAAATAAACATTTAGAAATGCTTGAAGAGGCAAAACAAAGAGATCACCGTAAGTTAGGAAAAGATTTAAAAATATTTACAACTAATGATTTAGTTGGTAAAGGACTTCCAATGTGGCTTCCTAATGGAGCAACTATTAGAAGAACACTAGAACGTTATATTGTTGATAAAGAAATTGCTTTAGGATATAGCCATGTATATACACCATCTTTAGGTAGTGTTGATTTATATAAAACATCGGGACATTGGGATCATTATAAGGATGATATGTTCCCTGTTATGCATATGGATGATGAAGAATATGTTTTAAGACCTATGAACTGTCCACATCATATGCTTATATATAAAAATGATATTCATTCTTATCGTGATTTACCAATTAGAATTGGTGAATTAGGACATGATTTTAGATATGAAGCAAGTGGTGCTGTTTGTGGACTTGAAAGAGTACGTGCTATGTGTCAAAATGATGCTCATTTATTTGTTAGATTGGATCAAGTTGGAGAAGAATTTGCTAAAGTAGTAAATTTAATTCTAGATGTTTATAAAGATTTCCATTTTGATAACTATACTTTTAGATTATCACTTAGAGGCAAAGAAAAAGAAAAATACTTTGATAATGATGAAATGTGGGATAAGGCTGAAAATATGCTTCGTAAAGTTTTAACTGACTTAAAATTAGATTTTTATGAAGCTGAAGATGAAGCTGCTTTCTATGGCCCAAAGTTAGATGTTCAAATTAAATCAGCCATTGGTCATGATGTAACATTATCAACATGCCAGTTGGATTTTCTTCTTCCTGAAAGATTTGATTTAACTTATATAGATGAACATGGCGATAAACAAAGACCAGTTGTTCTTCATAGAGCTATTTTAGGTACATTTGATAGATTTACAGCTTTCTTATTAGAGGAGACTAAGGGTAATTTACCAACATGGCTTGCTCCAGTTCAAATAAATATTATTCCTGTAAATAATGAATATCATTTAGAGTATGCTAAAGAAATAGAAAGTATTTTAAAGAAAAATAATTTTAGAGTAACTCTTGATGATAGAGATGAGAAATTATCATATAAAATGCGTGAAAGTCAAACTAAAAAAATACCATATACTATTATTTTAGGTGATAAGGAACGTGATAATAAAACAATTAGTTATCGTAAATTTGGATCTATGGATACAACAAATCTTTCACAAGATGAATTTATTGATATGATTAATAAAGTTATTATCGAAAAGATTTAGGCTTTAATATTTTAAAGTCTTTTTTCTTGACAAAATAGCAATATATGGTAAAATTCTTGTAAGGATTTGGTGATATTATGGATACAAATAATTGGAAAGTATTATATAGATGTCAAAATAAAGAATTTTGTTATAATAGTATTAATTATATAACTAAAAAAGATATTATTCCTAAAATAATACACGATGATGATGAAGAAAGACTAGTTTTTGTCGTTAAATGCCCAGGATGTGGGTATGTTGGCTTGCTTCATAAGAGTTTAGTACCACAAGATGTTGCTAACGAATTACTTGATAAGTTTCATAATAGTGATGTTGACGCTATTTTATCAGAATGGGAAAATGAATATGTAGAAAGACATAACAATTATATAAATGGCTTAAAGAAAAATACAAAAGCCCGATAAACTATCAATTTATATATTTTGATAGTTTTTTTGTCATATTTATTATAAAACATAATATATTTTAGTAGATATCACTAGGAGGAATAAATATGATAAATAAAAAGAATTTATGGTTTTTAACATTATTTAGTCTTATACTTGTATTAAGTGTTTACTATATTACTATGCCATCAGAAATATTAATGGGAACAAATAGTAATTATGTATCAAAAACAGTCAATAAAAATACCGAAAAAGATAATGATGACAATGTAAATGTTTCTGTAGAAGAAAGCGAAATATTAGTTGCTTTAAGAGTTGAAGCCAATGATCAAATGTTAAGTGAAATAGATGCTTTAGAAACAATACTTACAGATAAAGAGTCAACTGTTGATGAAAAAAATAATGCCTTTGAAAAAATAAAATTATTGATATTACAATCTTTTAATAAATCTAGTGATACTATTTTCTTAGCTATTGGCTTTTCAAATAATTCTTCTAGCTGAGACATAGTATTTTCTCCATTACCATCACTAGCAGCTGAATTATCTCCCACAAATGTTGTTATACTATCCTCAATATTAGCTACACATATATATACCTGCTCTTGCCCTTTCGTAGATATGGCAACTTTTTTTCCTGTAAAGCTTAATCCTACCTTGCCAAAAGCTTCATTAGGAACTTTTGCTTTATATAGCATTATATCATTTTCACTTACATATGTATCTTTAGGAACGCTATTTAAAGACATTACTAAGTTACTATTGCTTCCTTCCTCTTCTAAGATTCTTAAATATTTTCCATCTACAAAAAGTTCTTTTTTAGATTGAGACTTAACTCCATTTATTAAATATTGATCTTCAATCTTTTCAACTTTAATAGTTAAGCTTTCTAAATCACTTTTAGGTTCTGTTGAGGAAGTTCTTATTATATTGTAAATATAATATGCAAAATTATTTCCTTCAATGGACTTTTCCTTATCAAATGAGCTAATTTTTGATATTCCTTCACCAATATTTACATTTCCTTTTAATAACTCATCAGTACATAATTTATTTGCACCGTCAATATTTCCATTTTTAATATTAAATAAATAGTCCTTACTTATATTTAATGCTTTTTCATTATCAAATAATATTTCTGATATTGCTTTTGAAAGTTCCGTTTTTCCAACTCCTGTTGGTCCTAAAAACAAGAATGAACCTATTGGACGGTTTGGATCTTTTAGACCTACTCTTCCTC
>ERZ825896.726-NODE-726-length-40647-cov-4.031755_pt1 | contig 40647 bp, 37 predicted proteins | sample MGYA00519858_ERZ825896 | MGnify/ENA primary metagenome ERZ825896 (study PRJEB31778, sample SAMEA3449214) | human gut metagenome | biome: human gut; feature: human-associated habitat; material: faeces | place: United Kingdom | collected 2010/2012 ... | reverse complement strand
CCGAACCGTGTCAAGGACGACACCCTCATCCATCCTGAGATGTGGAACGACTAATCATCTTTATCGCGGAACGCATAGTTCTGCCATAGCTTCGTAGTTCTGAGGGCTTCGGCGGCGGTTGCTGTGCTAGCTGCCACGGCAACTCCTTCCGTCGTCGGAGTCCTCAAGAACGAATCCCCCAACTTCCAACAATTCAGCTCACAGAGCCTATACCCGATCGAGTCCGCGACCAAAATGCATAGACCGGGCTTAATTCCGCATACCTTTATGCGGCTTAGACCTCTTGTGCCATGAAGGCGGAATCGACTGACACAAAGGGGAACCTATGAATCAATCAGCAAAATACAAACTCATCGGTTTTGTGATGATGTTTGCCTCCTCGTCTTTGATGGGCGGCATCGGAGCGTTCACCCGATTCATCGACGCTCCTGGCGACTTCGTTTCCTTCTGGCGAAATTTCGCTGGCTTCATTTGCCTGACTATCATCTTCTGCTTCATTTCGGGCAGCTGGCGTAAAGTCAAGGAAACCCGCTTCTCTGGAACCATGCTGGCATCCGGTGTCTTCTTGGGCCTGCTTTCCGGTCTGTATTGCCTTTCTACGCAGTACACCACCTTGGCAAATGCATCGTTCTTGATTTACACCGGCCCGATTTACTCCACGATCCTTGCGGCAATCTTTCTGAAAGAGAAGCTCAGCATCAAGAGCGTTATCTGCATCATTGCGGTAGTTGTTGGCATGCTGTTCATCGTCGGTATCATCACCCCCGAGGGCTTGACGCTCAGTCTCGATCCTAGCTACGCGTTCGGTAATGCCATCGCATTCGCGTCGGGCATCGCATACGGCTTGTACCTGTTCTTCTCTCGCTATCGCGAGGACTGCGATTCCAACGTTCGTTCCTGGTGGAACTTCCTGTTCGGTTCGCTTTCCATCCTCGTGCTGCTCGTTTGGCATCACTTCTTCCTGCAGCCGCTTTCTTATCCCGAGAAGATCAATGGTGTAACGCAGTTCGACGCGACTGGTCAGATCATTACGCATCCGTGGAACCTGTTCACCATGGACGGCTCTTCCTGGGCATGGTTGATCGCTGCTGCTCTCATCACGGGCTTCGGCGCATTCTATCTGCTGACTCACGCTACGAAGCGTTTGAAGGCTGGCGAGCTCGCTGCCATTTCCTATCAGGAAACCATCATGGCATCGCTGCTCGGCCTGTTCCTCTTCGGCGAGACCATGACTGCCTTCCAGGTTATCGGTGGCGCCTTGATCATCGCCGGCGGCGTTTCTCAGGTCGTCTTCTCCACGAAGTCCGCTGGTGCAAAGGGCGAAAAGATAGAGAAGGAAGCCGAGATACGCGAAAACCTTGCGACACGTATCGAGGAGGAATCCGAGAAAGAAGGTCTGAAGTAGCCTTCGGTTCTTGACGAATCATCCCGGCGGCTTCCGTTCGATGCGAAAGCCGCCGAAGAACGCATCTGCAGCGTATCGAAGTTATTCGGGCGTCCCGAGCTGTGTGCGCATGCTTGGCGAAGGACGCCTCTGAAGAGAAAAGAGGTGCGTCAATGAAGATTACGAAAAATCTCACGCACGTCGTTAGCTCCGTCGATTTTCAGGCGGCTCTTAACGAGAAAGAACTCGCAAACGTACTCGGGGAAAAAGGCATGCAGGGCTTTCCTGCCGAGCTCGATATCGCCGAGCGTACCGAAGAGCATGTTCAGATTGTCGCTTTGGAGGATCTTCTGGGATTCGCCAAGGCGTCGGGCGTCAATGCGGTGACGTACGACGTCACGTATTTCCCCCATGCGGACGATGTCGAGATCGATTACCAGGTTTCGCAGCTTGCACGCGACTTGGAGATCAGCTCCGAGGTCATTCGCAGCCTGTGCGCTGAAGAAATCGACGAATATCTTGCTCTCGACAAAGAGCGCGACGCCGAACTCCCTGTTCATAGCATCGTTGAAGCATATATCGGCGGTACAGCGTTTGCATGGTACGGCATCAACGAGTATCCGCGCCTTAAGCGCGTCATTCTCCGCAAACTTATTGCGGACGGAGCGGAGGCGGAGCATGCATTCGTCACGCGCGCCAGCAAGCTTCAGATGGAATACATCGACTAATAAGACGTTCTTGCGTGCGGCGAACCTTCGGTTTGCCGCACTACTTGATTGAAGGAGGTCTCCATGAAAAAGACGGTATACATGGAGGAAATGGACGCATTCACCTATCGCGACAAACTGAAGAAAGACGCTGTCGTTTTCGTTCCCGTTGGCGCTCTCGAGCAGCATGGTTCGCATATGGCGATGTGCGTAGATGCCGCTTTGACCAAGGCTATGGCTGGCGCCACTGCTGAAGCGCTTGTTGAAGAAGGGGTGCTTGAGGGCATCGTTTCTGCCCCTATCAATTACGGTTATCGCTCCCAGCAGCGTTCTGGCGGCGGCTTCCATCTTTCTGGCACCACGAGCTTGAGCGGCCAGACGCTTATCATGCTTGCGCGCGACATTGTCTACAACATCATCGTTCACGGCGCTCGCAAGATTGTCTTCATGAACGGGCACTATGAGAACTACCAGTTCATTTTCGAAGGCGCGGAGCTTGCCTTGGAGAAGGCTCGCGCCAATGGCATCGACGATGTGAAGATTCAGCTTCTTTCTTATTGGGACTTCGTTGATGATCAGACGATTGCGGAGCTGTATCCCGACGGCTTTACCGGCTGGGACCTCGAGCATGCGGGCGTTATGGAGACGTCTCTCATGCTGCTGTTCTACCCTGACCTTGTCGATATGGACGCTATTGACGGCGAGCTTTACACCGGGCTTCCGGCGGAGCTTCCGAATTACGACGTGCTGCCCATCATTGCCGATTACACGCCGCCTTCGGGCTGCCTGTCTCACCCGGGCGCCTCTTCGCGCGAAAAGGGCGTCATCTTGCGTGACGTTGCCGTGAAGAACATGGTCGAGGCCATCAAGAAAGAATTCGTCTAAGCGGCTTCAAGCCGCCTCGAAGGCGGCCTGCCCGGCGTGAGGGCGGCCGCCTTTCATTTCTCGAAAGGGGTTGTTGCCGATGCTGCGTGTCGTCTCGTTCTCCGTATCGAAAGAGATGGCCCGTTTCTCGGGCGATTACCACGAGATTCTATGAAGGGACCTGTTATGAGTGCAGAAGTCGCAGAGGTAAAAGTGCCTTTTAAAGTGGCGTTGTCGTCATTCCTCGGGAATTTCCTCGAATGGTTCGATTATGCCACCTATACCTATTTCGCCATTACGATTGGTGTCGTATTCTTTCCTGAATCGGCAGTCGATTCCACGTTGATGGCATTCGCCGTATTTGCGCTTTCGTTCATATTCCGCCCGCTTGGCGCAGCGTTTTGGGGAAGCATGGGCGATAAGAAAGGCCGCAAATGGTCGCTTTCGACGTCGATTCTTTTGATGACGGCTGCGGCATTCTTGATCGGCTGCCTTCCGTCGTTCGAGACGATAGGATTGCTTTCGCCGATTCTGCTGCTTGCGTTGCGAAGCATTCAGGGATTTTCCGCTGCGGGCGAGTATTCGGGCGCAGCGGTCTTTTTGGCCGAATACGCCCCGCCGAAGCATCGTGGCAAGTACTGCTCCCTCGTTCCTGCGTCGACGGCCATGGGCTTGTTCGCCGGATCGACGGCGGCTTTGTTGATCAAGGCGTTCATTCCCGAGGCGGATGTGGTTGAGTGGGGATGGCGCATTCCGTTCTTGTTGGCCGGCCCTCTCGGCATCGCATTCCATTTCTACATCAAGCTGAAGCTCGACGATTCTCCCGCGTATCAGCAGATGGAATCGGGCGACTCTGCTCATAAAGAAGTCGAGCATCCCACTCGTCTGGTGTTCAAGAAATACAGCAAGCGCCTGCTTTCCAGCATTGCTGCCACGATGGTCAACTCCGTTGGTTTCTACTTGGTTTTGACGTATTTGCCGACGTATCTGACCAGCTATGCGGGTATGGATGCGGCTTCTGCGCAGCTTGCTACTGACGTTGCCTTACTAGCCTATGTGATCATCGTGTTCGGTGCGGGAAAGGTGTCCGATATCGTGGGACGCAGAAAGATGCTCATTGGTGCATGCATAGCATTTGTGGCTTTGAGCATTCCCGGATTCATGATGCTGAATACGGCGAGCTTGCCGATCGTTATCGTCGCCGAGCTCATACTGTGCGTGACGCTTTCCATCAACGACTCCAATATCGCATGCTACCAGGCTGAATTGTTCCCGACCGAGGTTCGTTATACGGGCGCTGCTTTGGGGTCGAATATCGCATATGTCATCTTCGGAGGAACGGCTTCCATGGTGGCGACCGCTTTGATTGACTTCACGGGCAACGGAATGGCTCCTGCGTACTACATGATGGGAATTTGCATCGTGGCGGGTATCATCCTTCTGTTCACGGCGCGCGATCACAACAATATTCCGATGGATGAAATCGACTAGGGTTTCGTACCCTTCGAAAAACGCGGCGTGTTTGTTGCGGTCTTGCGTCTCCTCACGCAAGCCTCTTTCCCTGTCAATACGTTGCTGTTGCGTATAAGGCGCGGTCTTCGGGCTGCGCCTTTGCGTGCTTTCGGCATCGTGCGCGGGTGTTTTTGCCCGCTCGGCCGCTGCGTTCGATTTGCGGTTTTTCCGTCGACGGGTGCGTGTTTGCCGACGCATGCCGACGAAACGCCGTCGCCCGTGTTTAAATGCTATTGAAAAAGTAGCAATAAACGAATCCGCACGAGAGGCTCCTGCGTGCCTGCCGGTTTGCCGCGCGCCTTGTGCCGGAAGGGGAACAGCTATGGATATCGTCAAACGAAGCGGGGCGACGGAGGCCTACGACGGCTCGAAGATCGTCGCAGCCATAGCGGGCGCGTTTTCCGACGTCAACCGCGAAGCATCCGAGGAAACGCTTGCCGCTTTGTTGCGTGCGGCGGAGGAATCGATCGCGGCGACGGACGCCCGCACGGTGGAGGCCATCCAGGACATCGTGGAGCGCAGCCTTATGGAGCAGGGCTATTTCGACGAGGCGAAGGCCTACATCCTGTATCGCCACCGCCGGGCAGAATTGCGAACCGTCCGCGCCGATATCGTCGCCACCGCCGTGGCTTCGTGCGATATCCTCTCGTGCGGTCGCGAGCCGTCCGACGCCTCCTTCCTCGACGCCTGTCTCGCGTGCATTCAGGAAGATTTCCCGGACGAGCCGTATGCCCTTTCGGCGCTTTCCGCCAAATTCAAGAGCTTTATCAAAGCCGACATGTCCATTGACGAGCGCCTTGAATCCTTGACGCGCGCCGCGGTTGAGCTTACTACGCAAGAAGCTCCGAAATGGGAATTTATCGCCGCACGTATCCTGCTGTTTTCCTTCCGACGCACGCTCGCGCTCAATTGCGCTTCTCGTGGAATTGAAACGTTTTACGACAAGATTCTTTGGCTCACCGACCAAGACCTCTACGGCGCGTATATCTTGCAGCATTATACGCGCGCCGAAATCAAGGAGGCGGAAGGGTTCTTGAGGCCCGAGCGCGACGAGCTGTTCACCTACTCCGGTCTCGACCTGCTTCTGAAGCGCTACATGATCACGACGCGCCAGCATGTGACCATAGAAAGCCCGCAAGAGATGTTTCTGGGAATTGCCCTCCATCTTGCCATGGAAGAGAAAAGCGACCGCATGGGCTGGGTGCGAAAGTTCTACGACATGCTTTCCAAGCTCGAAGTCACCATGGCGACTCCCACCATGTCTAACGCTCGCAAGCCCCATCATCAGCTTTCCAGCTGCTTTATCGACACCGTGCCCGATAGCCTTGACGGCATCTATCGCAGCATCGACAACTTTGCCCAGGTGAGCAAATTCGGTGGCGGCATGGGCATGTACCTCGGCAAAGTGCGCGCAACGGGCGGCATGATTCGCGGCTTCGAAGGCGCGGCGGGCGGCGTCATTCGGTGGATTCGTATCATCAACGACACGGCGGTCGCGGTCGATCAGCTCGGCATGCGCGCCGGTGCGGCGGCGGTTTATCTCGATGCGTGGCATAAGGACCTTCCCGAGTTCTTGCAGCTTCGTACCAACAACGGCGACGATCGCATGAAGGCCCATGACGTGTTTCCCGCCGTCTGTTACCCGGATCTTTTCTGGCGTCTTGCCGGCGAAGACATGGGGCAGGAGTGGCATCTCATGTGTCCGCATGACATCTTGACCGTCAAAGGATATGCTCTAGAAGACTATTTCGGCGACGAATGGGAGAAGCGTTACTTCGACTGCGTGGCCGACCCGCGCATCCCCAAGCGCACGATGGTCATTCGAGATATCGTGCGTCTCGTTCTGAAGAGCGCCGTGGAGACGGGCACGCCGTTCACGTTCAATCGCGATATCGTTAACAGGGCGAACCCGAATCCTCATGAGGGCATTATCTATTGCAGCAACCTGTGCACCGAAATCGCGCAGAATATGGCGCCTGTTGAAAGCGTGTCGGTGGAGACGAAGACCAAGGACGGAGATACCGTGGTGGTGACCACCACGCGCCCTGGCGATTTCGTCGTATGCAACCTTGCGAGCCTTTCGCTCGGACGTCTTCCGGTGGAAAGCGAGGAGGCGATGCGCGACGTGGTGAGCACGGCGGTGCGCGCGCTCGACAACGTCATCGATTTGAACTTCTACGCGCTCGAATATGCGCGCATCACGAACAAGCGCTACCGTTCTATCGGCCTGGGCGTTTCGGGGTATCACCACATGCTTGCCAAGCGCGGCATTCGCTGGGAGTCCGACGAGCATCTTGCGTTCGCCGACGAAGTGTTCGAGCGCATTAACCGTTGCGCCGTGGAGGCTTCGGCCTGCCTTGCGGAGGAGAAGGGGTCCTACGAGGTCTTCGAGGGAAGCGATTGGCAGACGGGGGCGTATTTCGACAAGCGCGACTATGATGGCTCCGCATGGGGCCCCGTGCGCGAGAAGGCTGCACGTGGCATGCGCAATGCGTATCTGATGGCGGTGGCGCCCACGTCTTCTACCAGCATCCTTGCCGGGACCACGCCGGGAGTCGACCCGATTATGCGTAGGTTCTTCCTAGAGGAGAAGAAAGGCGGCATGCTGCCGCGCGTTGCGCCCGAGCTGTCCATGGAGACGTATTGGTTCTACAAGCCCGCGCACTACATCGATCAGACGTGGAGCGTGCGCGCTTCGGGCGTTCGTCAACGTCATGTCGACCAGGCGCAGTCGATGAACCTCTACATCACGAACGACTACACCATGCGCCAGGTTTTCAACCTGTACCATGAAGCGTGGAAGGCCGGCGTGAAGACAGTATATTACGTACGAAGCAAGTCTCTCGAAGTGGAAGAATGCGAAAGCTGCGCTTCTTAGATTGCGGCGTCATAGGGGTTCGATATTGCTTCTTGCGGCGCGGGCAAGGTTCCGAGCAGGTTAGGATCGTCTAAACACAAGGCCTCGCCCGTGCCCATTTTGAAGAGAAAGGAAATCGTTCATGACTATTGAACCGACTGAATCGTTGACGAAGAAGCCCCTGTTCAATCCCCAGGGCGATCTTGACGTGCGCGACCGTCGCATGATCGGTGGCAACACTACCAATCTTAATGACTTCAACAATATGAAGTATCCCTGGGTTTCTGATTGGTATCGTCAGGCCATGAACAACTTCTGGATTCCCGAAGAAATCAACCTGGGCCAGGACGTGAAAGACTACCCGCATCTTGACGCGGCCGAACGCGCTGCTTACGACAAGATACTCTCGTTTTTGGTGTTTCTCGATTCCATCCAGTCGGCAAACTTGCCGGCCATCGGCGAGTACATCACGGCGAACGAGGTGAACCTCTGCCTGAATATCCAGACGTTTCAAGAATGCGTGCATTCCCAGAGCTATAGCTACATGCTCGATACCATCTGCTCGCCGGAGCAGCGCAACGAAATCCTATACCAGTGGCGCACCGACGAGAGGCTGCTTGCTCGCAACACGTTCATCGGCGATTTATACAACGAATTCCAGCGCGATAAGCACCCGTTTACGCTGCTCAAGGTTATGATGGCGAACTTCATTCTGGAGGGCGTGTACTTCTATTCCGGATTTATGTTCTTCTACAACCTTGCACGCAACGGAAAAATGCCCGGTTCTGCCCAGGAAATCCGCTACATCAACCGCGACGAGAATACGCACCTGTGGCTGTTCCGCAACATTATCCTGGAGCTGCAGAAAGAAGAGCCGGAGCTGTTCACGGATGAAAACGTGGCGGAATTGCGCGCCATGCTCGAAGAAGGCGTACGCCAGGAAATCGCCTGGGGCCACTATGTCATAGGAGACGATATTCCCGGCCTCACGCGCGAGATGATCGCCGACTATATTCATTACTTGGGCAACCAGCGCTGGATGAGTCTTGGCTTCGAGCCGCTTTTTGCGGACAACGTCGAAGAGCCCGAGAACATGCGCTGGGTGTCGCAGTATTCCAATGCGAATATGGTGAAGACCGACTTCTTCGAGGCGAAGTCCACAGCCTACGCCAAATCAACCGCATTGGTGGACGATCTGTAGGGCTTAAGTGGTGCCAGTTTTGGGCATGCGCCAGCAGCGAGCGAAGGCGTCGGCGAGCAAGGGTTATTTGCCTGCCGACGCTATTTGCCGATATCTTCGATTCTGGTAAGCGAGGGAGAGCTGAAATAACGCAGCTCTTCCTCGCGGTGTGTAGCCCAGAATACGGTCTTGCCGGCAAGAAGCGGCACGATTGCGGTCATGACGCGCTGCTCGGTCTTTTCGTCGAGTCCTTTGAGTGGTTCGTCGAAGAAAAGCACATCTGCATCGGCGAGCACGGCGCGCGCCAGGGCGACGCGGCGTTTCATGCCGCCTGAAAGCTCATGGACGGGGCGGGTTAGGGTTTCGTCCATGCCCATGGCGCGAAGTAAGTTTTCGCAGCGTTGAAGGAAGCGCTGTTTGTCTTGTCCCTTTAATCCGGTGTGAGGCATGCGGATGTTGACGGCAACGCTGAGATTCTCGCACAAGCGGTCTTCCTGGAACACGGCGCTTCGTTTCAGGCCGTTCATGCCCTCGATATGGCCAGCATCAGGCTTTTCGAGTCCTGCTAGTAAGCGCATAAGCGTGGTTTTCCCGCTGCCTGATGCACCCATGAGCGCGTGGACGCGTCCGTGTTCGAAAGAGATATGCACGTCGTCGAGCACGTTTACCGCTCCGAAGTTTTTGCACACGTGGGAAAGGGTTACGGAGCGGGGTCTGTCGGGCTGTCTTTCCTTGGGGCAAAGACGATGTTCGTTCACGATGGTTCCTTCGTTCTGGGACTGAAAGCCTGCGGTCAAGTGTTGTTTGAGCGGCGAGTCTTGGGGTTGTCGTCCGAATTTTCCGATGGCTAGAGCGCCTGTTCTATCTTGCCTATGACGACTGCAACGAATCTAGAGAAAAGCGTTTCTCCCAGAATGCTGATGCAGATGATCACGAGCGTCCATGCGAACAGGTCAGACGTTGCCAGGTAGACCTTGGCTTCGTAGAGGTGTTCGCCTATCGACATGGCGGGCAGACCGATTACCTCGGCGGCTATGCCTGCTTTCCAGCACATTCCCAGAGAAAGCGAACAGGCAGCCTGGAAATAGGGCAGGACTTGGGAGGCGTAGATGAAACGAAGACGGTTAAAGGGGTCGATATCGAATATGTCTGCCATTTCGAGCAGGCCGCGGTCGGTCTGCTCGATGCCTTCGAGCATTGTGGTGTAGACGATGGGAAACGCCATGAGAAATGAGATTGCGACCGATAAATGCTCAGAAGACACCCAGATTAAAATCAGAATGACGAAGGATGCCACAGGAACTGATTTGATTGTGACCACAAGGGGTGCAAGCAGGTGGCGCATGAAGGGGAGGCGAGCCGAGGCGGCAGCCAAGACGATGCCCGCCGCAAGGGCCGAGGCGAATCCTGTTGCTATGCGGGAAAGAGATAGCCCTACCGAACCCCAGAATTCTCCGTTGCCCGCCAGTTCGATCAAGCGTTTTCCCGCATCGAGGGGGGAAACGAGAAGAATGTCATGCCCGATGACGACGCTTGCCATATGCCATACGAACAGCCAGAATGCCAGGGGCCAGAATCGCTGTGCCCATTTTTTCAGGCGTCGGTCAAGCTTCGTTGCGCCCATGTCCCTCCTGTTTGATTCATTCGATGTTTCGCGATAATACTAATTTCCGATGTCGGTATTTCGACGCGCGGCAAAGCCGCTTTCGCTCGTCGGGAAAGCGGCTTTAGGCGTGAATGCTGCTAGGCTGCGTAATAGAAATCGTCGCTCGGCAAGGCTCCTCCGACGGATTTGGGGTTTTGTTCGAAGAGCACCTCGAGGTAGCCGGAAAGGGCATTTTTCATCTCGTCGCCTTCTATACAGACGATGTTGCACGCGGGGATGGCTTTTTGAGCCACGGCGGCGGGAACGATGTCGTAGGCGCCGATCAGCTCGGCTGCGGCTTCGATGTCATCGTTGACGAATGCGACGGATTCGCGGTAGTGCTTCATGAATGCTTCGACGGCTTCGGGGTGCTCGTCGACGAAATCAGCGCGAGCGATTACGACGCCGGTGATGAGCGAACTTGCGTCGGCATCGGTTTGAAGGGCGTTCCATTCTTCCGTTAGATCGAGAGCTGCACGAATCGAATCATCTTTCATCTGCGCGGTTGTTACAAAGGGCTGGGGCAAAAGGGCGATCGCTTGAGGATCTTGCGTCATGGCGGCTACGCATTCGGCGTGTTCGCTCTTCCATTCGATCGTCACGTCGATGCCGGGGGTAAGCCCGTTTCCTTCCAGGATGTAATTAAGGGCATATTCTGGGGTCGACCCTTTGCCGCTGGCATAGATGGTCTTTCCTGCCAAGTCAGCGACGCTTTGGATCGATCCGTTGCTGTCGCATAGGTACAGTACGCCGAGAGTGTTTATGGCAAGTACGCGTACGGCTCCGTCGGTGTTGTTGTAGAGAACGGAAGCCAGATTGGCGGGGACGCAGGCAATGTCTATCGTGCCTTGCGCGATTTGGGGCGTCAACTCGTCGGGGGAGGCTGCAATTTGGAAAGCATAGTCGTTGTCGGAAGCGGTGCCGGCGTCAACTTCGTCCATGAATTTGACCAGGCCCATGGCGGTAGGCCCCTTCAATGCTGCGGCATTGACCGCTACCGAAGTGGTTTCTTCTTCCGCGGACTGCGGGTTCTGTTCTGGGGATTGGGCAGCGCATCCTGCCAGGGCTGCTGCTGCGAGCGCTCCTGCGAACAGCAGCGCGATGATTTTCTTATGCACGACAGTTCCTTTCTGTTGGTGCGTAGCTGATGTTGTGAGCCTGCGCGTGTTTGCCGCAAAGGGGCCAGCATTGCTCAGCGCAGCGGTCGATAAGTATGCGGAGACGGGGTTTGAAGACACAACGCACGACCGTGAGAGCGTACCACTCCTTCTTGCTTCAGTTTCGCTATCTGCCTGAAAAGCGCCGAACGGCTGATGCCCAGGTATCGCGCGAGCTCGTCGCGCGACCCGTCGAAGCGAACCACGCCGTCTTCGTCGGCGTGTTCTCGAAGGTACGCCTCGAGTTTCGTGCCCGAATCGACCTGGGCGAGTTCTCCTATTCGCTTGATGAGGAATGCGATTTTCTCGTTGCAGATGCGCGCGTATCTCATGGCAAGAAGGGGGTCCTTCTCAATTATGGCTGCGAAGCGCTTTTTCGGCATGAGCATGACGCGGCATGCGGTGCGGCAGCGTAGGACGGTTGGCAGGGCGTTGTTCGAACAGAGGTTGCAAATGCCGAACGAGTCCCCCATTTCTAAACAAGATAGCCTTATTTCCGATCCGCCCGCCGTGACGCTGTAGACATCGATCGTTCCTTCAAGAATAAGGCCGATGCAGCCGCACGAGCCTCGCACGTCGTCGCATAGGCGACCTTTGCGTAGCGTTTCGATTCGTATCGACGATTCGTCGATTGCCATTCCCGCAAAGAGCGGGGAGGCGTTTACGGCGCGGGCGATGGCGGGGTTCATCAAATAACCTCCCTTCGTCGTATTACCCGCTGCATTGTACACAAGAATTGTTAGCTAAGTGAAACTTTTTTTCTTATTCCGTCCCGTTCGGGACTGACGGAAAGAGGCGCTCGGGGGATGCTGGCACATATGAGGCGGACATGCATGCGGTCCGTCGGCATCGGCTTTTGCCGATAGAACGCGAAGAGAGGTGTCCATGCGAAAAATCGTTCTTTTTAGCGGTTCGTCTGCCGTTGGGAAGACCGCGGTGCTCTTGTGGGTTATCGATTGCTTGCGGCTACAGGGAATGCACCCTGCGGTATGCAAGATAGATTGCGTTTCAGGGGAGGACGAGGCTGTGTTTGAAAAAGCCGGCGTTCCCGTCGTGGCGGGGATAAGCGCCGACATCTGCCCTGATCATTATCTCGTGTCGAATATTCCCGAAATCTGGTCTTGGGCGGACGAAGTAGGAAGCGACGTTCTTCTTGTCGAAACGGCGGGGCTGTGCAATCGCTGTTCTCCCGCAACGCGATCCATGGTTTCCGGGTGCGTGATCGACGCGACGGCGAGTTGCAAGGCGCCCGAGCATCTCGGGCCGATGCTTTCTCAGGCGGATTTTGTGGTGTTGACCAAAATTGACATGATTTCGCAGGCAGAGCGGGAAATTGTATGCAGCGCCGTGTCGGATGTGAATCCCGATGCGGAGGTTTTTGCCGTCGATGCCTTGGCGGGCTATGGGGTTCATGCGCTGTCCCGCTATATCGAGTCGGCTCCTTCGGTTGAGACGTATGAGGGCGATGTGCTGCGGCATCCGATGCCTGCAGGCGTTTGCTCGTATTGCGTTGGCGAGTGCCGCGTCGGGGCTGCTTTTCAGCAAGGCGTTGTGGGCAAAATAGAATTCGGGAAGGTTTCGTGATGGATGCTATTACCGTCATGGCGGGAACGGACAAGGCTGGTCACCCTGAGAAGTTTGATTCGATAGAGCTTCGGATGGGCAGGATGTATGCGATCGTCGGGAATACCGGATCGGGCAAGAGCCGGTTCGTCAAGGATGTCGAACAGCTTTCTGCGGGCGATTCTCCCACAAGACGACGTGTTTTGGTGGACGGCCGGCAGCTTGGCTACCAAGAACGCTCTGAGTTCGAAAGGTCGTCGATCGCCCACGTGGGGCAGAACATGAGGTTCGTCCTCGACGTTACCGTCGAAGAGTTCGTTGCCATGCATGCCCGATGCCGCGGGCGCGTGCCGTGCATAGACGATGTTGTCGCGCTTGCGAACGAAATTACCCCTGAGCATGTGCGCAGGGAATCGAAACTCAATGTCTTGTCGGGAGGCCAGTCGCGTGCTCTCATGGTGGCGGATGTGGCATTGGTTTGCGACAGCCCCATTGTCCTGGTGGACGAGATAGAGAATGCGGGAATTGACAAGGTTGCGGCTCTATCCGCCCTTTGTCGCGCCGACAAACTGGTGCTTGCCGTGACGCACGACCCCCATACGGCGTTGATGGCTCACGAACGCATTGTAATGAAAGGGGGGTCGGTTGCTTGCGTTCGAGCTCGTAGCGAGCGAGAGAAAGAAGCATTCGTCTCTCTTGACGGTCAGTATCGTCGACAGCGTGCTTTGCAGCAGGCGCTGCGCGAAGGAGGGGAGGTTGCATGGGCGGAATGCGCACGGTAACTCTTTATTGGAATCATATTTGCATCATGCACAATTTTGAAAAAGAGCACTTGGGTCGCGTGCGCGATCGGTTGTTGCGTCACAGCATAGACCTTCGTGTGACGTATTTCGGCATGGGCTACGACGGGCATATGTCGTCGTATTTGCGAAAAGACAACGCGTTGCTTCCGGACATCATGGTTTCGGCCGATCTCGAAGTGTTTGAGAACGCCCGCATTGCCGAAAAGATTGGAGCATGCCATCCTGCCTTATCGTGGATCGAGCGCAAGGACACGCCGGCGGTTCGTGCCGTTGTTCGAGACGAGGCTCTTCTTCCATTCGTCATCATCCCCTTGACGGCTTACGGAAACGCATCATGCGAAGGCCACTCTTTTCTCGAGATGGTTGAGCAGAAGCGCGTTGCGTTTGGGGGCATTGACAACTCGGCGGCAAAGACGGTGGTGAAAGCGGTTTGGGAGCGCTACGGCGAACAGGCTGCTCGCAAGGTCTTAACTGAATGCCGGGTGACGAATATGCCTATCGAGGCTTTCCAGGCGGCGAGGGTCGGCGCCGTCGATGTGGCCGTTGCACCGTCGTTATACGGGCTGCGTGCCGACGGCATATCCAGGGTACATAGCGTCTTTGAAGAGGGCTCCTTTCTTTTGCCGACGTACTTTTGCGCTCGCAAAAGCGTCGACGAAGAGACGGCGCGTATCGTGCGCGATGAGGTGATGAGTCTTGAGGCCCTTGATTTCTATGCCCGTAATGCAGATCTGATCGCATGCGCCGTTTCGGCTCGATTCGAGTCTTCCCAGGAGCATGCGTCTCGGGTGTGGGCGGTTGATCCATCGTTCGCCTTGGGCCTTGGCCGTCGTTTCTACGACATGTACTGCGGAGTGCTTGGTGCCGCGGAGGACCTTTCGTAGCCTGAGCTCGAAAGGGCTCTTTCTTTATTGCGAAACGGTGACGTTCGCGCGCCGTGTACGAAACGAAAGGCGGGTTCGTGCCGGGCGACGGGTGTTTGCGGAGTATAATCACGTCCGTTGCGCGGATGCATTCGCGCTTCGTTAAGCAGGCAGGCGGCGTTTTCACGTCCGCGAATCGGCGGGACTTGTGCGTCGCCGTCCGACAAGAAAGCTGGTCCGTCGTGAAACCAAGCATTCAGAAACTCCTCGTCGGCTTCGTTATCGTTATCGTGCTGGCATTCATTCTTTTACGTGGCGACCAGCTTGTCGAACTGGTGGAGACCATGAAGAAAGGGGCGGTCATTCCATTGGTTTTGGCCGTGCTGACGCAGCTTGGAAAGTACTATGCGCAAAGCTGGGCGTATCATTTCACGTTTGCGTCGGTCAATGAGAAGATGGGTCCGAAGGAAACGCTCCCGCTTGTGTTCGGCACGTTTTTCATGAACACCATCGCACCGTCGTTGAATATGGCGGGTGCGACGCTTGTGGTCGACGATGCCCGACGCCGCGGCATTCCCGGGGGCAAGGCAACGTCTGCCGCGCTGCTGATGCAGATGACCATCGAGTCGGGCTTCATGACCATTATGATTGTCGGCTTCATTATTTTGCAGGTCACGGGTAATTTAAGCCCCGCATGGTTTTTGACCGGCCTCGTGGTGGTAGTCATGGTCGGCTTTATGGGCGGCATCATGTTCATCGGCCGCAAAAGCCCCAAGATGCTCGTTGGCCTGCTGCATCCGATAGAGCGCTTGGTAAATCGCATTCTGAAGAAGTTCAACAAGAATCCGCTCGATCCCTGGGCGGAGAAAGCGGTTGCATCATTCGGCGATGCGGCGGGTACTATTGCGGGCAATCCGAAAACGGCGGCGAAGGCCTTCGGCTGCTCCATTGCTGCAAGTACATGCGAGCTTGCAGCGTTTTGCCTGGTGGGCGTTGCGTTCAACATTACGAATCCTGAAGCGCTGATATGCGGCTACGTTATTGCCACGCTGCTTGCCATGATTTCTCCGGTGCCTCAAGGCGTCGGATTCGTGGAAGCGGGCGTCATGGTGCTGTTCAGCGCGTACGATATCAATTCGGCGGCGGGCATGGCGAGCGTGCTGGTGTACAGGGGCCTGGTGTTCTGGATGCCGTTCTTGATCGGCGCCGTGCTCATTCAGCGCACGAAGACGTTCAAACGCGATGGCGGCAAGAAAGGCAAGCCCGCAAAGAAAGCCGTCCTTCCGGCCGCTTTGAATGACAATGCGGCCGTTGGCGAAGAGCCTGACGAGGTGGCTTTCGTTGCCGAAGCCAGTGAAGGTTTTGCGCAGAACCAAGGCGATGTGTGCGCGGCCGATGTCGATGAATTCGACGGAAAGAAGGATGCCGAAGGCTTTCTGGACGCAAAGGGGAGCGCTTCTTCCAAGGAGGGCGTTCCTGACGGTGGTGCCGAAGTTGCTTCCTAAAGAGGCTCGTTCGGTGCATGCTGCAGCGAATTGCGAACGTATTATTGCATGTCAAAGGCGGTTTTTCGAGGAAGGAAGCCGCTTTTTTTGTTTCGGGAATGATTGAAACGTCTTAGCATGAGAGGACTCTCGGAGAACACCTCGAATTGTTGCTCAACAAAAGCAAGAAAATCGTTTGTATGATTCTTTCATCGACGTTAAGAAGAGAGCATATAAATGGGGTTTTCTGTCAAAGCCAAGGCAACGACATTGTTTTGCGCGTTGTTTTTGTTGGGCGTCCTGTCCATGCTTTTGGTCGGCTGCGCTGACAAGAAGAGCGAAGCTGGCGACTTGATGGCCGAAGGGTCGTATCAAGAGGCTCTCGAAATATATGCGAGCCTTGAACAAGATGAAGAAGTGGCAAAAGCCATGAGCGAATGTCGTTACTTTCTTTTTCTCGATTACCTGAAGCAGGAGGGAGGGGCTACGTATAGCGCTCCCGATAAAAGCTATACGGTTGCGGTTGGAAAATCTGGCGAGAGCGGATTGCAGTGTACGTACAGTCTCGCGACGGAAGATAGCATATACGCAAGCATGGGGCAAACGCTTGTTGTAGCCATTACGTACGGGAAGAGCGACGCGACGCTCAACGCGTCTGCGCAGATGAACATACTCAATGGCAAGACGCAGGAGAAAGCGACGGGAAAGCTGAATCTTCTTGAGTATGTGGAGGGCGACGAAATCGAATGGGACTCGGTATCGAGCGAAACCATCGATATACATGGCAACCCAAACACGACGGATCCTACTTTATTGGCGAGCAACGCCGAGATGATTAAGAGGACCGTATGCGGCCTGGAAAGTGTTGCGAAGAAGAGCGGCACGGAAGTGACGATGGCCGATCTTGGGTTTGCGAATCTTTAGCGAGTAGAAGAGGGGGTGCATTATGGGGGATCCCAACGAGCGAGAAGCGACTCCTTGCGAGGATTCGTTTGACGAATGTCCTGATCGCACCGATGCGGTTCAGCTGAATGAAGGAGAGGGTTCTGAAACCAACTCAACGGAGCTGTCTCTCGAGAATTCTATTGACAACAAGGATGATGCGGGGGAGAGCAAACGGTCCAATTCTTCTACAAGCGATGAAGCGATTGAGAAAAAGATTCCTCGCAAATTCATCGGAATAGCTGCTGCGACCGTTGTGCTTGCTGTTGCTGGCATCGTGGCCATTACGGTTGCTGTTCCGTCAATGAAGTATGCCGATGCGAAGCAGCTCGTGAAAGAGGGAGACTATTCCAAGGCCATTGAACTTTTCGAGGAATCGAAAAAAGACGATTTCGAGAAATACATCGCATACTGCAATGGGATGATTCAGCTGCAATCGAACGAATACCTCACCCAAAAAGATGCGGTGGAGTCGTTTGAGAAATCATCTGGTATAGAGGATTCTGATCAAAGAATGAAAGAGGCATATTACCGTCTTGGAACGAATCGCCTTGAAGCGGCCGACGTCAGTACGGCGTCGGATTACTTCTCCAAGGCTGACGGTTACGAGGATTCTGCCGCAAAGAAAGAGTACTGCAATAATGCGGAGCAATTGATGAAGGCGGAGAAAGAGTACGATGACGGCAATCTCGGCAGTGCTCAGAAAGCTTTCGGTAATCTTCCTTCCGATTTTGAATATGAAGGTATTTCGGTCGCCTCGCGTCTTGAGGCCTTGTCCAGCAATCAATCGCTGGTTGATTTGTGCGGAACATGGAAATCATCCTCGAGTTCTGCCACGACCAAGCAGATTTGGGTAGCTGGCGATGGAAGGTATGAATATTGGGACTGGGATGATTTTGGCGCGCAATCGATGCACGTGAAGTGCACCATCAATGATGACGGAACTCTAACCGTTTTCGGCGATGCCTCGTATAGCTATCCTGTCAATTTCTCCTCGATTTCTGCTGCGTTGCGCACCAGCTCTGATTCTATTGATTTTTCTCAGACAGGGTCGTCCGTTCCTGAGGTTCTCTACGATGACGGGGAGTCAAAGCTTACGTTTGATGGCTCCGCGTTCCATTTGTCATACTATAAGTATGCAGACAATGAGAGCATTTACTTTGCATACGAATACTCGAGTGAGTTCGTGTTCGACAGCAAGATTTGATTGTCTTCTGGGGGATATTCGTCGAAAAAAGCCGCTAGATGCGGCTTTTTTCGACGAATTCGTTAGTCAATTCTTTCAATTTCCTGAGTATTGCGGATGCATTTGTTGCGCAACAAATTGGGGAAAGCCTGGATATAATGGAGAAGCAACTCTTTTCAAGGGTGTTTTTCGCGTTCTTTATCTTAGAAAGGAGCAGGTCGTCGTGCGTTTTTTTCATCAAAAAGGCCTGCTTGCCCGCCGTTCGTACCGAGCCTCTCTTCCGCCAACGCTTATGGGTCTCGCAACTTTTTCGCTCGTGCTCGTGCTTTTCGGGGGCGTAGTGTATGCCGCTGCCGTTCCTGCCCTCATCGTTCAAAACCCCGTTATTCAGTCGGTGGTCGAATCCGTGACGGCTTCGCGTGATGAAAGCGCGGATGCGGCGGATTCCTCATCGCAATCTTCCGGGTCAAAATCTTTCTCTTCGGGTCCTGTTGCATCATCGAACTCGGGGGGCGTATCGTTTCCCGGCGTCTCGCCCTTGGCTGCTTCTTCAGACAATCCTGATATATCGTCAGATTCTTCGAACGAAGAAGAATCCTCTTCCACTGAAGAGTCTCAGGGCGATTCCGAATCGGGAGGGGGCGGCTCCCAAGATCTCGTTCCGCCCTCTGGTGGAGAATCGGGCGGCGGAAACTCTCAGCCGCCTGTGCAACCTGGCCCCGATGCCGATGAGGAAGCGTCGTTTCGAGCTGCACTTATTGGCTATTACGACAATTTAGCTCCCCACGCCCAAACGGTGTCGAATCTCTATGCGCAGTTCAACAGCAACTGTCTTTCCGTTGATTCCGACCTTCGCATGGGTTGCTTCTCCGAGGTCAATGCAGAGTTCAATGCCTTGACGGCTGCTGGCATCGAGGTTCAGAACCTGGCCGTTCCCAACGGGTCGGCTTATGCACAGAAATACGAGGACATCAGCATACTGTATTACGACCTCACTTCGGCAACGGCCGCCTTAAGGCGTGCTTGGATCATCAATGTGGTTATGGAGGATCCCTCTGAATATCAGGAGGACTTCATGGCTCCAATTCTTGAAAAAACCGGTCCAGACGGAAAAATCATCCCCTTGTCCGATTTTGAGCAGCGTTATCCAGGAGCGCGTCCGTGATGTATGAGCTTCCCGACGAATCTCCCTATTACGACATAGAGTCTCACGATTCGCATAGAGAGGTATCCAAACAAACCGTTCCCTTGCGCCTTGTCCGCCTCGATCGATTCGAGGCCCCCTTCGTGCTTGCCGAATCGGAGCGGGATGCTTATGTCCGCCGTTTCACGACGCTTCTTTTGGACGAATCGAGCGTACGCTACGGCGGTCTTGGATGCGTAATGCGTGCGAAAAGCGCATGCGGGGAAGTCTTTGCCGTCAAACGGCTTTTGCCGCAGACGGAAAGCTCCCAGGAAACGTCCCATGTTTTGTCCGACGAGCAGCGCCAGGCCGCCTTTCGAAGAGAGTACGAACTCCACCGCACGGTGCATTCCTTGAAGGGATTTCCCCGTCTGTACGGATGGGGATATATTGAAGGGGCTCCTGCCATCGTAATGGAATGGATAGAAGGGGAGTCGTTGGCACACGTGCGTCATCGCTTTGCCGTGGATGATGCGGGGCGGATGTCGCCCTTGACCGTGGCGAGGATCGGCCGCGATATGTTCGACGTGCTTGCGAGACTCGATTTTGTCGAGGGGGGATTGGCCCATCGCGACGTTTCTCCCTCCAATATCGTGGTGCGTACGTCTTGCTTGGACGTTTCCGACCAGATCGATGAAGGTGTCTTCGACCTCTGTCTGCTAGATTTCGGATCTGCGGCAGCGGGGGACGAAGCGGGCGCGGTTGCCAGCTCGAATACGACGGTTGCCTATGCCGCCCCCGAACTGCTTGATGGCTCGAAAAGCGCGAAAATGCGTCGTTCGTCCGCCGTCGATGTTTATGCTGCGGCAAGCGTTCTCTACGAGCTGCTCTATGCGTGCTTGCCTTTTGAGCGTTTCGAAGACGAATTGAGTATCGGTGAGGCGAAGCGAACCAAAAGACCTGCATTCGGAGCGTCGGCGCATCGCGTCGCGGAGGACGTTTCAGTGGTTCTCGCTCGCGAGCCCGAGATAGCCGTTGCTGTTGGGATGGAATCTTCGCAGATGTCCGTTCGTCCCCATGCGAAGGATGTACGTACGGCGCTTTCTTCGATCGATGCGCAATTGGAGGCCGTCATCGAAGCGTGCCTGTCGGTCGATCCAAAAGACCGGCCTTGTCCAGCGGCTGCGCGCGATGCATGTGGCGCATTTGCGTTTCGTTACGCAGGAAACATCAGGCACGCTTTGCGCGGTGAGCCGCTCGATTCTTGTGTTTCGGGCGGGCCTGCAAGCGGTTTCGCGGGATCTCCGCTTCGCATTCGCAACCTGCTTCGTTCCGTGGGAAAGGCGGCTTCGGCGGCGGTGTGGTCGGTTTCGGTTGTGGCCACGGGCCTGCTTGTTCACGGCGTAGATGCTTCATGGGCGCTGGGGCCCTGTTCGTGGTTCGGCTCGTTGAACGGGTGTGCGGTGTCTGCTGCGCTTGCCGTTCCTGCGTTGGCTGGGTTTGCGATTCGCGGAAAGCGGTCGCACACGCTGCGCGGGTTTCTGTCCGGAAGCGTCGCCCTGCTATCGATGGCGTGCTTGGTCTTCTTGCTCGGGTCGATGCTCGAGCTTCCTTCAGATGAGGTCTTTCGCGGTCTTGCTGCGGCGCTTTTCGCCGTTGTGGCGGCGGGATGGTGTCCGCTGGTGCTAGATTATGCGCTGGCCGTGCTTCCTTTTCGGCCCCGCAAGGCGCTTCCGGCGAGCCGCGGGGAGGCATCCGTCCACGCGCTTGATGAGGCGTCGGGCGACGACGATGCGCTCTCGCTACAAGGCGGTGTTTTGGCGGATAATAAGGCTGCAACGGGTCTTTTGCCCGAAAAGAGTGATTGCGGAAAGGAGGTGCGCGATGGTGACGAATGATAAAACGCCTTGCGCCGTGCTGTTTGAAACCTTGAAAAAACATGGTGGCATCAGCAATAAGGAGCTTGCTTCCCTCGTTCTTTCAGGGAGGCCCCTTTCCGACGGGCGCAGTCCCGTGAGTCGTGTAGGCGATCGCACATGGGTCTCGCGCTTCATCGTGCATGCTCCTATAGGCTCTTTGCAGGAGCGTTATTTCTGCGACTTCGGGGTAAGCGCGCTACGTATTGTGGCCCGTTTGAAATCTCGCGAAGGGCGTGCGCTTTCGAGTGAGGATGTGTTTGATTTGGTGGCCGGAGAGCCAGGTCGTTCGATGCAGGACGTGCTCGTTGCTTGCCATCAGGATGCGACGGTCTATCGAAACATGCTCGACCGTCTTTCCGAGAAAAGCGGATACACCGTTGATGAACGGGCGGAAATCGCCATGGTTTTGTTCGTGTCGGCGGGTTGTTCGGGAAATGTTCGCAAGGCGATCGAATGCACGCTGGATTTCTCTCAGTCCGCCTACGGTCGTCGTCCTGTGACTTCGCCCATGGCCTCGTCTGATTCCGCAGCTGACTCTTCGCAGGTTCCCGCTCTCTCCCTCGGGCTCCTTCGCGTTGTAGACGGCTATGTCGTGGGGGCTCCATATTGGCTTGATTCGTCTGCGGGCGCAGTGGAAATAGGGGCGCTTGCCAGCGAAGAGCGTTCCATAAGCAGCGTGGGCTCTGATGTCTCCGCTCGCCATCTGCGCATATGGCGAGACGAAGAGGGTTTCTGGTTCGTTGAAGGGCTTGGTTCGAGCAATGGAACGGTGCTAGTGAGCGGTGCAAGCGGCGAGTCCGTGGTCGTGGAGCCTCCGCATGCGGAGCGGGACGGCTTCGTGTCGAAGCCCGTTGCCGTTCGTCCTGGTGATGAGCTCATTTTGGCCGAAAGTACGAAGTTTCTCGTTATAGAAGGCGTTCCCGAACCGTAAACGCTGCGTTCGGGCCGCTTGATTGTGCATTCTGGTTGAAGATGTCAGACAGCGTCCAGGGCGAACCCGTAATAGTGTAATATCGAACAGACGTTTGGTATTTATACTTGAAACGCCGAGCAGTCGGCGTTTTTAGCGTTGCGGGAGGTTGATGCAGCTTTTCCCGCTAGGACGGGAAGGATGCACGGTGCGCGTTGCCGCTCGGATAATACTCGGAATCGACCCTGGTCTTGCGCATACGGGGTGGGGCGTGATCGAGCAACGCGGTTCGCGCCTCTCCTGTCTTGCATATGGCTGCATAACCACCACGCCTTGCACGGAGCTTTCCCAACGTCTTGCCAAAATCTGCGAGCAAATTAATGCGGTATCCCAGCGCTTCGAGCCTTCATGCGTAGGCATCGAGACGGTGTGGTTCGGCCAGAATGTCACCGCCGCGTTCGATACCGGTCAGGCGCGGGGTGCTGCCTTGGTGGCATGCGCCCAGCATGGGCTTTCCGTGGGCGAATTTACGCCGCGCCAGATAAAGCTTGCCGTAGTGGGCGAAGGCACGGCGGAAAAGGAGCAGGTGCAGTATATGGTTCGTCAGATTCTCGGGCTGGATGATCTTCCTCGCCCCGATCATGCGGCCGATGCGCTTGCTGCCGCTATCTGTTATGTCACGCACGGTCCCGCGTACAAGGAGGAAAAGCTGTGATTGCGTTTTTGAAGGGAACAATGGCGGGCCGCACGTCGAGTCACGCGTTCATCAACGTGAACGGCGTCGGATTTTCCGTAGGCATGCCGGCAACGGATTTGTCGCGCCTTCCCAATCGGGGCTCCGAGGTCATGGTGTACACGCACCTTTCCGTGCGCGAAGATGCCATGGCGTTGTACGGGTTCTTGTCGCAAGAAGCGCATGCGCTTTTTCTGCGCCTGATCGGCGTATCGGGCGTTGGTCCGAAGGTGGCGCTTGCTGCACTTTCTACGTTTAAGCCCGAGGAGCTTGTTTCCGCCATTCAGTCCCAGGATGTAAAGGCCGTATCGAACATCCCCGGCGTCGGAAAGAAAACGGCGCAGCGTCTTATTCTGGAGCTCAAGGGCACATTGGCCGAAGAGGCAGAAGGCAATTTGTTCAGTGCGCAGATTGCGGAAGCGTCTGCACGTCTGCAGGGTGCGCGTGACGCCTTGCTTTCGATGGGCTTCTCTTCGGCAGAGGCCGACCTTGCTTTGAAAGATGCTCCCGAATCGGCCGACACGGAAGGGGCGCTTTTGCAGTATGCTCTTAAAAGGCTGGGTTCCGTCTAGGCGGCTGTTTGGCAAGCTTTTTCGTTGCGACCCTCCAGAGCTTGTCGGTCTAAGGCGCGGCAAGGGCATACGCTAATTCGATTGCAAAGGAAAATATGAGTAACGGCATCGAAATAGAAGGAATGGTGTTCGACGCAGGGGCGCAAACCGCGCGTACTGCCACAGATCGCATGGTTGCCCCCGAATTGATCGAGGACGACCTTGCCCTCGACCGTTCCCTGAGGCCGAAGCGCCTGGACGATTATCTTGGTCAGACGCGCGTGAAAGAGAGCCTGTCTATTCTCATCCAGGCCGCAAGGCAACGCGGCGAATGCATGGACCATGTTTTGTTCAGCGGCCCTCCGGGGCTGGGCAAGACCACGCTTGCGACGGTGGTTGCCAACGAACTTGGGGCCAATATCCGCACAACAAGCGGGCCCGCCATCGCTCGTCCGGGGGATCTTGCCGCCATTCTCACCAATCTCGAAGAAGGCGATGTTTTATTCATCGATGAAATCCACCGCCTGAACCGTCAGGTCGAAGAAGTTCTCTATCCCGCGCTGGAAGATTACGTGCTCGATATCGTGGTCGGGAAAGGTCCGGCGGCGCGCAGCATTCGTTTGGACCTTCCTAAATTCACGCTGGTGGGCGCCACCACGCGTACAGGCTTGCTGACAGGACCCTTGCGCGATCGCTTCGGCATTGTGTTTCGCCTTGATTATTACACCCCCGAAGAGCTCTCCGATATTGTGAAGCGTTCTTCGGGCATTTTGGACGTCAGCATAGATGAAGAGGGCGCCCTGGAAATCGCCCGCCGCAGCCGGGGTACGCCGCGTTTGGCGAACAGGCTGCTCAAACGTGTGCGCGACTGGGCCCAGGTTCGCGGGTCTGGGTCTATCGACGAAGATACAGCGGCTCAGGCGCTGAGCTTTTTCGAGGTTGATTCCCTGGGTCTGGATTCCCTTGACAATAAGATTCTCGAGCTTTTATGCGTTTCGTTCGGGGGGCGTCCGGTTGGGCTTTCCACGCTTTCTTCGGCGCTTGCCGAAGATCCCGATACCGTCGAGGATGTGTACGAACCGTATCTCATTCAGCAGGGCCTGATTATGCGTACGCCTAAGGGCCGTCAGGCAACCGATCGGGCTTTTGAACATATGGGGGTGAATCGTCCGTAATGCTGCAGCAAGATTATCTCATGCGTTTGTTCTTGCAGTTCGCCGAAGGAATACGGCGAAGCATGGACTATGGCAAGCACGATCCCAACGAGGCGTCGGAATCTCTCGAAGATGCGATTTCCCGCGCGCTTGATATGGACGCCGATGTCATGCTCGGCCTTGAGGCGGAAAGCTTCGCTTCGATCGTGCATATTTCAGGGACGGATTCTCGCGTGGTCGAGTACGTCGTTCGAAGCCTTGCGCTGGAGGCTTTCTATCTTGAACAGGCGGGGCGTGCCGGCAAGTCTGATCTGCGGTACGCGCAGGCATGCGCGTTGGCGAGGGCGTACGGCGTCGAAGAGCCGGAGCGCAACAAAGTTTTTACCGAGGAGGAGCTTGCAGGCATGCTTGAGGAAGATGGCGTGGTTGAATCGTCTTCACGGTAGGGACTCGGTTGCTTCATCCGAAGCGTTTCGTTGGGTTCTTTTCAACAAAGTGGGTAAAAAAGAGGATGATTTTGCTTGCGGCGGTTGTCTGCGGTCAAAAGATGGTAGGCTGTATTCATATCGCTTATGGCGATGAATTATGTGGGGTCCCATTGGGGAAATGGGATGAGTTACCTGGTTTGGAACTAGGGTGTCAACTTCTCCGTATGGGGAAGGGAAAGAGGCCAAGATGGCTGAAGGAACTGTCAAGTGGTTCAACGCTGAGAAGGGTTACGGATTCATTTCTCAGGAAGACGGGGAAGATTTGTTCGTGCATTTCTCGGAAATCAAGATGGACGGATACAAGACGCTCGACGAGGGCGCACGTGTCTCCTTCGAGGTGACCGAGGGTCAGAACGGCAAGAAGCAGGCGAGCAACGTCGTGAAGCTTTAGCCGTTCGCAGGAATAGATCGTTCGCTTTGGCGAGCGAATTCACTTGAGCGAACAGAAAGGGAGGCGAAAGCCTCCCTTTCTATTTTTGTGCGACGAATGTCGAAACCATTTGAATTGTTTGCAAAGCTTTTGTTTGGGGTCTAATCGAACTTGCAGATGAACCCTTCGACAGCAGCGAGGCATTCGTCGGGATGCGTCGCGTTGGCGATATGCGGGGCGCCTTGGATAAGCGCCCATTCGCAGCCGGGGATAAGGTCGACGCCTTCTTTGATGGTGTAGGGCGTTCCTTCGTCGTCGGTTCCGGAAAGCGCCATGCAGGGCACCTTGATGCTCTTCACGCCTTCGCGGATGTCCCAGTCCTTCATTTTTCCGGTAACCACGAATTCGCTCGCGCCCTGCATGACCATGTAACATTCTCCGACACCGGCAAACGAATCGGTCACGAACTGAGGGTAGTCCTTCTCATAGAAGCCCACCACATGACGCTTGTAATATTCGTCTGCCGCCTCTTTCGCTTCGGGCGTCTCGTAGTTGCCGGTACGCTCCGCTTCGGCAAGGGCTTCCTGCATGTCCTGCGGCATGTATTTCAGAAGGCGGTTCGCCTCGTCGAGCCATGTCTGGATGCGGACGGGGGAGCTGTTGATGACGAAGGAATTAACTCCCGCGTCGTCTTTCATCATGCAGTACATGCCAAGCATGCCGCCCCAGGAATTGCCGAACAGGTGGATGTCGTCAAGGCCGAGCGCTTCTCGTACCGTATAGAATTCGTCCGCCCACAAGTCATAGGTGTAGAAGTCGTCTTCCTGGTGGGGGATGGCCGATTTTCCGCAGCCGATCTGGTCGTAGAATACAACTTGGCGGTTTGCGCGATCGGCGAGCTTTGCATAGGTGAGCAGGTAGTTGTGGCAGTCTCCAGGTCCGCCGTGGAGCACGAGCAGCGGTTTTTTCGCGGGATCGGGATTGTCCGGAGTGACAATTTTGCAGTAGGTTTTGTACCCCAGATAATCGACGTAGGTTTCTTTGATTTCGGACATGATGCCTCCAATCTGGCGTGCCTCTATGCTTCGTCGCATTGCGCGACCGTATCCGAAAAAGTCCGAGCGCGCATTCGCCGCTTGCGCGTCCTTTATCTGGCTTTACTTCAGCGTGGGCAAATCCTCGCAGAAGCGGGCGAAATCCTCGAGCGATCCATGCTTGCATTGCGCGAGATCAAGGCCGTCTTCTTCCTCTATCACGTGATCGGTGACGAAATAGATGTCCGCGCCCGCCTTGGTGGCTGCTCCGTCTTCGCGCGTGTTATTGCCCACCATGAGCACGTCCGATGCGGCAACGCCCGCTCGGCGAAGGGCCTCTTCGTAATAGGCGGTGTGCGGCTTGACGGAGGTTGCGGTTGCGTAATCGGTGACGAAGATGAAATCATCCGGGTCAAGGCCGGCCCAGCGCAGGCGCGCATGGACGGCGGCAAGGGGGAACATGGGCATGGTCGTTACAGCCAGGGTGTAGCCCTTCTCCTTGAGCGTCGCGACGGCCTTTGCCGCCGCAGGATTGGGAGTCGCGAGTTTGGATACTTCGTTGAACGGTCCTGCGTAATACTCGTCGAAAAGCATTTCCACCTCTTCGGCGTTCGTGCCGGTGAGCTTCGAGAAGACGGGCCAGAACACGTCGTGGTTTGAGTGCGTCCCGTCGTTTGCCGCCATGGCTTTCACGCCTTCGAACAAAGCACCCATCACGGCGCGGCCGTCCATGCCGTGATCGTGGGCGAACTCTCCCAAAGAGAGGGTGTACGCCTTCATGAAGGCGCTCGTCTCGATGGGAAGGAGCGTGCCATCCAAATCGAAGAAGAGGGTGGTGTAGCTGCGCGCGGCCGGTTGTTGCGTATTGCTCATGCGTATCGTCCTTTTCTGAAGGATGAGGAATATGTCTGTCTGCATGGTAGTATAGTGCGGTTTTGAAGGAATGCGCGATTGCGCTGCGCATATGCACACGACGCATATGCGAGCATGCCGCATTTTTCACGGATTTTGATGAAAAGCGCGCTGCGCAGCCAAGCGCAATGCGGCATACTCTGCGGCGTGCGGCGTGGCGCAGAGTATGCTCGCGCTTTTTTTGGTTGAGGGTCCAACGTGCCGGAGAAAGGGGTCGTTATGAAGCTTCTGCTGCATGCATGCTGCGGGCCGTGCTCGCTCGAGCCGCTTCGCCTGCTGCTTGAGGCGGGGCACCAGATCACGATCGCCTATATGAATTCCAATATCCATCCTGCTTCCGAATACGATCACCGTTTGCGGACGATGCTCGATTTCGCGCAAAGTCAGGGGATAGAAGTCGTCGAGGGGCCATATGAGCCTCAGGCCTGGGCGAACGCCGCTGGCGTATTCGGCACCGATCCCGATGCCCGTCCCGACAGATGCCGCGCCTGCTATCGCCTTCGCTTGGAGGAGGCGGCGTCGTATGCGGCCGCCAACGGTTTTGAAGGGGTTGCTACCACGCTGACGGTGAGCCCGTATCAGTACATCGAGACGATTCACGAAGAGCTTGAAGCGGCATGTCGCAAAGTCGGGATTTCCCCGGTCTTTCAGGATTTTCGCGAGCAGTATCCCGAGGCGACGCGCAGGAGCAAGGCGCTGGGCATGTACCGTCAGAATTACTGCGGCTGCGCGTTTTCCAAAGTGGAGGCCGCCGAAGAGCGCGAGCAGCGCAAGGCGGAGCGTGCCGCTGCGAAGGCGAAGCGTGAAGAAGAACGTGCGCCCCAACGTGCGGCAGAGGCTGCGGCGCGTGCCGCGCGCAAGGCCGAGAAGGAAGCTTATAACGAAAAGCAACGACGCAAGCACGAGATCTTGCGGAAAATGAGAGAGCAGAATCATGAGAACTGACGATTTCGACTACGAACTGCCCGAGCGCTGCATAGCCCAAGCGCCGGCTCCTGTGCGCGATGCATGCAAGATGCTTGCCATGGATCGCAAGAGCGGGGCGATCGAAGACCGGATTTTCCGCGATATCTACGATTATCTCGAGCCGGGCGATGTGCTGGTGGCAAACAACACGCGTGTCATGCCGGCCAGGCTTTTGGGCGCGAAGCGCGGTACCGGCGGCGCCGCCGAGGTGTTTCTGCTGCGTGAGCGTTTCGATGTGGAGCCGAAGACCGGCTCGTCCGCCGTTTGGGAGGTGCTCGTACGTCCCGGCAAGCGCTTGAAGCCAGGCAGCGGCGCTGTGGTCGATTTCTGCGACAAAGACGGTCAGGTTGCCTTGTCTGCCGAGGTCATCGGCTGGGGGGCGGACGAAGGCAAGGGCGAGCGCCTTGTACGCCTGACCACGCCGCTCGATTCGCTCGACGACGCGCTCCATGCGGTTGGACACACGCCGCTTCCTCCCTATATCAAAGGATATGCGGGCGATGAAGAAATGTACCAGACGGTATATTCCCACAACGAGAAAAGCGCGGCGGCTCCTACGGCCGGCCTGCACTTCACGCCCGAGCTGATCGAGCGATTGCGGGAAAAGGGCGTTGAATGGCATACCGTCGAGCTCGAGGTTGGTTTGGATACATTCCGCGTGGTGGACGAGGAGGATCCGGAGAAGCACACCATCCATACCGAGTTCTACACGGTTTCGCAAAGCGTGGTGGATGCATGCGATGCCGCCCACGCGCGCGGTAACCGCGTGATCGCCGTGGGAACCACGAGCGTACGTTCGCTCGAGAGCGCCTACGATCGTGAGGAAGGCCGTTTGAGGGCTCGCGACCATGAGGCGACGAGCCTCTATATTCTTCCCGGTTACGAATTCGGCGTGGTAGACGCGCTCATTACGAACTTCCACGTGCCGCGTTCGACGCTCATGATGTTGGTAAGCGCGTTTTCCACGCGCGAGAACATCATGGCGGCATATCGGCATGCTATTGAAGGCGATTACCGCATGCTGAGCTTCGGCGACGCCATGTTCATTCATTAGGGATTCATCGCTCGAATGGGCCGGCGCAGTTGGCCGTTCGAGCGGCGGGAGCGCAGCGGTCGTTCGGCTGTGCGTCTCCGCTACATTCATTTCGTGAAAGGAAACCTGCAATGGCGCTTTTCGACGTGACCATTGATGCGTGTGACGGCAATGCGCGCGCGTTGACGTTCGATACCGCCCATGGCGCGGTGCATACCCCCATGTTCATGCCGGTCGGCACGCATGCCACGGTCAAAGGCGTGACCGTCGACCAGCTGCACGACTTGGGTAGCCAGGTCGTGCTTGCGAACACGTACCATCTCTATATGCGTCCCGGTGTCGATATCATCGAGCGCGCGGGGGGCGTGCAGAAGTTCATGAACTACAACGGTCCCATGCTGACCGATTCGGGCGGGTTTCAGCTCTTCAGCCTCGATCACATGATGAAGACCGACCCCGACGGCGTGAGCTTTCATGCTCGCGATTATGACGGCAGCAAGCATCGCTGGACGCCCGAGAGCAATATGGACATACAGCAGCGCATCGGCGCCGATATCGTCATGCAGCTTGACCAGTGCATCGGCTATCCTGCGGAAAAAGAGGCCGTTGCCGCCTCGACGAAGCTTTCCTGGGAGTGGGCAGAACGCTGCTGCGCCGCTCATACGCGTGAAGATCAGGCGCTGTTCGCCATCGTGCAGGGCGGCATGCATCGCGATTTGCGTCTAGAAAGCGCGCGCCGTCTGATGAAAATCGACGCCGCGAGCCGTGCTGCAGGGCATAAGGGCTTTCAGGGCTTCGGCATCGGCGGGTATTCTGTCGGAGAGCCGCATGATGTGATGTTCGAAACGCTGGGCGCGGTATGCGACGCACTGCCGCAGGACAGACCGCGCTATCTGATGGGCGTCGGCAATCCCACCACGTTGGTGCGCGCCGTGCGTGAAGGCGTGGACATGTTCGACTGCGTGCTTCCTACGCGTACGGGTCGCATGGGCACGGCGTTTTCGCACGAGGGGCGTATGAACCTGCGCAACGCGAAGTACAAGGAGGATTTCACGCCTCTCGATCCGCAGTGCACCTGCCCGGTGTGTACGCAGTACACGCGCGCATACCTTCGTCATCTGGTTATGCAGAAGGAAATGCTCGGCGGCATTCTGCTGTCCATTCACAATCTGCATTTTCTGATCGATTTGATGGCGAAGGCGCGCGAGGCCGTTCTGGCGGGAGAATACGAGGCGTTTTACCAGGATTGGATGAACTCTCCTGCGGCGAACGACTACTAGGATGAATAATCCCCCGCGGCGAACGACCGTTAGGATGGGTTTTCTTTCGGCGTGCAGCTGTTGAAACGTTTTTTCGGCGGCGAGCAGCTATTGGGGCGGACCTCGATTCCTGGCTAGCTTGTCGACATTTTTCGAAAAAGTAGTTGACGAAAGCCGACAACGCTGCGATACTTCTAACCCGCGCTTGAAAAAGCGTAAAACATGGCCTGGTCGTCTAGCGGTTTAGGACATCGCCCTCTCAAGGCGAAGATCGGGGGTTCGAATCCCCTCCAGGCTACCACAGTCATTTTCTGCGAACCCTTCGAGGCTGGCTATCAGCTCGGAGGGTTCGCCTTTTTATTGCAACGGCTATTTGGACCCAGCGAAAAACGTGTCTGATTTCAGGCGTTGATGCGGATTCGGGCTTTGGCTAACGTCGCAGCACGCGCAGATGCGCTTTCAGCTCCGGGTCGATGCGCCTGCTTTCGATTGCTTTCTGTATGGCCTTGTTGTGGGTCCATTGGTCAAGGCGATACTGCTCGATATAGGGCAGCGTCGCATCGGGCTGTTTTGCTAAGGCGGTTGCGAAATACCAGGCGCGCATCATGTTCACGTAATAGGCGTTGTCATACGTAGTGCTGCCGTCGACGCCCACGGCTTGTTGTTCGTTTTCGTCGCTCCACCCTTCATGCGCGACGGACGCCACGATGTCCAGGAATCTTTCTTCGAACCTGTCATCAAGAAAATGCTTCATGAGCATGCCGATGGCGAAACGAACGGTGAAGGCCTTATCGGAAGAAAGCCACTCGTCTATTTTTGCGAGCAGTTTGTCGGGATGCTTCGAGAACGTCTTCGGGGAAATGGAATCGCAGGTTGCCCAGTTGTCGATATGGGGAAGAAACTCATCGAGGGCCTCTGCTACATCGTCGAAGTTGTTCATGCATTCGATGAGGAACCCGTGCAGGTTGTTTTCTTCGAAATAACGATGGGACTGCACCCCGAGGAACGCATGCGATTCCGGCGTATTGCGAAGCTCTTTTGCCAATGCGCGAACCTTGGGAACGCGCACGCCGATAATGCGGTCGGGGTCAATCGTCGGCAGGAGCTTGCGATGAAACTCCTTGTACTCGAGGTCTTGAAGAGAGAAAAGCCGCATGCGGACGTTCTGGACGGCGATGTCCTGGAAGGTTTTATCTTCGACGGCCGCGTCTTGAGCAACCGTTCCCCAGGCGGCGTCCTCGTCGTTGAAGCTTTCGAACTCCTGCGTCGGTGCCATGGCGAGCCCCTTTCTTCTTCTACGCCTTGCGTGGCGTGCAACGGTTGCCTTTTCGATTGCGGAGCGGCCGTTTCCCATGCGCTGTTTTACGTCGCTCCTGCGAAAATCCTGGCAATTATCTTTGAGTATGGCACAATATCGAAGGTTATAGACAAATGCGCAGACGGCATTGAGGTCGCCGCGCGAAGCGATGGCAAAGGAAGAGTATGAAACCTGCTTCTAAACCGGCTTCAACGAAGTCGTCTACGCGGAGAAGGACGTCGCAGCACGTGAACCGCCGCAATGTCTGGCTCATTGTTGCTACGGCGTTGCTCGTTCTCGGATCCGTGTTTATGTTCACGCCTCCCCAAGAGAAGATCAACCAAGGTCTCGATATCCAAGGCGGCCTTTCCGTGGTGCTTACGGCAAAGGGCGATGACGGTGCTGCTGTCTCTGCCGAAGACATGGAGAAGTCTCGTGCGGTCATCGAGAGTCGCGTAAACTCCCTTGGCGCCTCGGAGGCCACGGTCGCCTTGCAGGGCTCTGATCAGATTCTCGTCCAGATTCCCGGGCTGTCCGACACCGAGGACGCTCTTGCCACCATCGGCAAAACGGGCAAGCTTGAATTTGCGCGCCTTGATTCGTTTACTGACGAAACCGTGAAAAACGAGATCGATACGGGTGGGTACATCCAGCAGCAATCGGTGACTGACTCTCTGGGCAACCAGTTCCCCACGGGAGAGGAAGAGCTCACCTTGCATGTCGACGAGGGCACGTACACGCCCATCGTCACGGGTGATGACATCGAGCGCGTAACGGTCGGCCAGGCTTCCGAGGCTGCAACCGATTATGCGGTCAACCTCAAGTTGAATAGCGAAGGTGCTGCTGCGTTTGCACAGGCAACCAAGGACCTTGCGCCCACTAACGGCAAAATCGTCATTATTCTTGACGGAGTGGTTCAGTCCGCGCCCGCCGTGCAGGGGGAAATTCCCAATGGCGACGTCTCCATCACGGGAGGCTACACGCTTGATGAGGCGAAGTCGCTGCAGACCGTGCTCGAGTCCGGATCTTTGCCTGTGAGCTTCGAGTTCGCTCAGAGTCAGACCGTCGGACCTACCTTGGGTCAAGACGCTCTTGCGTCGGGCGTTGTGGTCGCGGGAGTCGGTCTTGCGCTCGTCATGCTGTATTTGCTGCTGTTCTACCATGGTCTCGGTCTGATTACCGCCGCTGCCATGGCAGTGTTCGCGGCATTGTATCTGGGCATCCTCGCCACGCTTTCTCATTTCGGGCTGTTCTCGCTTTCGCTTGCAGGCATTGCCGGCATCGTGCTTACTATCGGCATGGCGGCCGACTCTTCCATCTTGACGCTCGAGCGTTTCCGCGAAGAAATTCGCATGGGTCGCAGTGTTCGTGCCGCGTCGATCACTGGCGTGCGCCACGGTATCCTGACGTCGATCGATGCCGACTTGGTCACGCTTGTGTCCGCGCTGACGCTGTTCTTCCTGGCGAGCGCATCCGTCAAGGGCTTCGGTCTCACGTTGGCGCTTGGCATCCTGTGCGATATCGTCATGATGCTTCTGTTCAAAGCGCCGATCATTCGCCTGCTCGCCCCGCGTGCTATCGCGAAGCATCCGGGCTTCTGGGGCGTTAAAGATTCCCAGGAAGCCGTTCCTTATTACGAAGAGGGGAAAGAGGTCAAGGCTGGCAAGAAGCTGCGCGGTCGCTTCATCAAACGTGATTTCGATATCCTCGGCCTGCGCAAGTACTTCCTTACCGCGGCGGCTGTGGTGGTTGTCGCAATCGCCGTGATCGTTGGCGTACGCGGCATCAACTTCGGTATCGAGTTCGTGGGCGGCACGTCCATCGCCTTCCATAACACGGGCGACGTGGCCATCGAGCAGGTGCGTGATGCCTTCGCCGACGCGGGAGAGCCTGACGCGGTCATTCAGACCACCACGTCCGACGGCGAAGAAGGATTCCTGGCACGTACCGCTACTACGTCTGCCGAAGATGCGACCGCCGTGGCGAACGACGTCGCCGACACGTTCGGATGGAGTACGGACGGATTCGAGGTGACGACGATCGGTCCCGACTGGGGCACATCGGTTGTCAAGAGCTCGGTTCTGGCGTTCCTCGTTTCGCTGGCGCTCATCATTGCCTACATTTCCATTCGCTTCCGCGACTACAAGATGGGCATCACGGCGGTTGTCGCGCTGCTGCACGACCTTATTATCGTCTTCGGCGTGTACGCCTTGCTCGGTCATGAAGTCACGCCGAACACCATTGCCGCGCTGCTTACTATTCTGGGCTACTCGCTCTACGACACGGTCGTCGTGTTCCATCGCATTAATGAGAACATGAAGGCCGAAAACGTGAAGTGCACCTTTATGACCATGGCAAACCACTCGGTCAACGAGGTGATCATCCGCTCTCTAAACACGTCGATCACGTCGCTTATTCCGGTCGTGGCCATGCTGCTGTTCGGCGGCGAAACGCTGAAGGACTTCGCGCTCGCCATGACCATCGGCTTGATCACCGGCTGCTATTCGTCCATCGCCATCGCAACGCCGCTGTACGCCATCTGGAAAACGCGCGAAGACAAGTTCGCGAAGCTTTCGAAGAAGTACGGTCCGGAGGTGCAGCGCTTCTTCTTGAACAAGCTGCCCGTCGGCAAGGTTGCGGCAGCTGGTGCCGGCAACGTCGGCGAAACCCCCGTTGTTGCAGGAGATGCGGTTGCCGTCTCTGAGAAGCCCGCGATTTCCTCGGGTACTGCGGCATCGAAGGCCGGCAAGGCGCCTTCGTCCAAGAAAAAGAATAACCACAAAAAGAAGGGACACTAATCATGGCTGATATTCGCGAGGGAAGCTCTCCCAATTTCGCTCCTCCCGTCGAGGAGGGTGTCGTCTTTCAGTTCGAGGACGAGAAGGGCGATATCGAGAGCCTGGAATTCCTCGGCCTGGTGCTTCACAATGACCATCGCTACGGCTTCTTCTTCCCGGTCGAAGAAGATTTGCCCGCAGGTTCTTCCGGTGAGGTGCTGATCCTCGAAGTGACCGAGCTTGACGAAGAGGGTCAGCCCGCAAGCTTCGAGCTCCTGGTCGACGAAGGCGTGGCTCAGGAAGTCTATGACGTGTTCGTCGAGGCGACCAAAGACATCTATCGTTTCGTGTAAGCGAATCGTGCTTTGCTAAGGCGGCTCCTGCGGGGGCCGCTTTTGCTTGCGTTTTCAAGAGGTTGTATATGAGGATTCTTAACGTCTCCGCCCAAAAACCCGATAGCACCGGCAGCGGCGTCTATTTGGCGGAAACGGTGCGCTGCCAAGTTGCTGCGGGGCACGATGTCGCGATGGTGGCGGGCATTGCCGCCGATGATGCGCCCGACCTTTCGGAGGGCGTGCTGTTTTGTCCCGTTCGCTTCGACACCGAGGCCCTGCCGTTTCATGTGGCGGGTATGTCGGACCAGATGCCCTATCCGGCCACGCGCTACTGCGACATGACGCCTTCCATGACGGAGGCGTTCACGGCTTCTTTCGCCCGGGTGTTCGAAGAAGTTGACGAAGGGTTCGGACCCGATGTCGTGTTGTGCCATCATCTCTATCTCGCGACGGCGGTAGCGGTGGAAACGTTCGTGCATCGGCGGGTGTTCGCGGTGTGCCATTCCACCGATTTGCGCCAGATGGGCAAGCACGGCCTTGAGCGAGACCGCATCGTTGCGGCGATGCGTCGTTTGACGGGCGTGTTCGCCCTGCACGAGGCGCAGAAGGAAGAAATCGTGCGCGTGTATGGGATCGACCCCGCACAAGTGCATGTGGTGGGCACGGGGTTCAACGCGTCGATATTCAATACGGGGGTGCCGGAGACGTGCGACGACGGCGCATCAGGGCGCTCGGCATCCGCCTCCGCGCGAGCGACTGATGCGCCCATGGGTGCTTCGACGTGCGCCAACGTATGTGCGAACGTGCCCGTCGAGCTCGTGTATGCAGGAAAAATCTGGAAGAAGAAAGGGGTCCCGTCGCTTCTGGAAGCGGCCGACCTTGTTGAAACGGCGCGTCGGGAAGGTGCGCGCCGCAGCGAAAGTCCCTCGTTGCGTCTGAGGCTTCGCCTTGCGGGGGGTCACAACGATTCAGAGGAATACGCCGGAATCGTTGCACGCGCCGCTCGTTGCCTCTCCGACGTGGCGTTTCTCGGCAGGCTTTCGCAGACGGATTTGGCGCAGGCGTATCGGCGCGCAGATATATTCGTCCTGCCTTCTTTTTTCGAGGGGTTGCCGCTTGTGGTAATTGAGGCTCTCGCGTGCGGTTGCAAGGTGGTGACCACCGACTTGCCTGGAATTCGTTCATGGCTTGAGGCGAATGCGCCCGGCGCGCCGATTGTGTACGTTGCGCCGCCGCTCATGCGCGCCGTCGACGAGCCGTTCGAAGATGAGCTGCCTGCCTTCGAGCACCGGCTTGCTGACGCTATCGAGGCGTGCATGCGCTTGGAGGCTGGCCCTTTCGACGTTTCGCATCTTTCCTGGGAAGGCTTGACTGCGCGTATCGTGGAGGCGCTGTAGGCTGCCCGCATGCGCGCCGCATGCACTTCGCACCCCGCGCCGTCTTTTTCGTGGGTCGCGCGATATGCGGACTGCGCGGCGAGGCGATGGGATACACTGATTAGATGCGAAGAAGAGGAAGGGGCTGACAACATGAAGCCAAACCAGCAAACGCGTCGCGTCATGGTGGGCAATGTGCCCATAGGCGGCGGCGCTCCGTGCGTCGTTCAATCCATGCTCAACGCGCCGGCCGATGACGTGGCGGCCAACCTCGTACAGATTGAGGCGCTCGCGCAGACGGGTTGCGAGGTGGTGCGCATGGCCATCCCGCGCCGTGCGTGCTTGGACGCCTTCGAGGAGGTGTGTGCGAAAAGCCCCCTTCCCGTGGTGGCGGACATTCACTTCGATGCGCAGATCGCCATCGAGGCGGCCCGTCGCGGCGCGGCGAAGTTGCGCATCAACCCGGGCAACATTGGCGGCTGGGAGAAAACCGATGCCGTGATCGAGGCTGCTCGTGAGGCAGGCATCCCCATTCGCGTCGGCGTGAACGCAGGCTCTCTCGACGAAGGGCTCAAGGCGCGTGAAGACCTCACGCTGCCCGAGAAGCTTGCGGCTTCCGCGGTTGATTACGTGCGCCATTTCGAGGAGCGCGGGTTTCACGACGTGGTGGTGTCCGCGAAGGCCCATGACGTCATGACCACGGTGAAAACCTACCGCATGCTTGCGAAGGAAATTCCCGAGGTGCCCCTGCATATCGGCATCACCGAGGCAGGCACGCTCATGCAGGGCGTGATCAAATCCGCCAGCGGTTTGGGCATTCTGCTCGAAGAGGGCATCGGAGACACCATGCGCATCTCGCTTACCGATGAGCCCACGGCGGAAATTCGCGCATGCTGGATGCTGCTTGCGGCGCTCGACCTGCGCCGCCGCGGTCCCGAAATCATCAGCTGCCCCACGTGCGGCCGCTGCCAGGTGGACCTGATCGACCTGGCCAAGCGCGTGGATGAGCGTTTGGCGGCCTGCACGGCTCCGATCAAGGTTGCCGTCATGGGCTGCGTGGTCAACGGGCCGGGCGAAGCGGCCGATGCCGATTTGGGCGTGGCGTGCGGCGCGGGCTCGGGAGTGATCTTCTCTAAGGGAAAAGTCTTGCGCAAGGTTGACGAGGCTTGTATCGTTGAAGCTCTGACGGAAGAGATCGAAAAGTTCGAGATAGAAAGATAGGCATCGAAGCATGAACAAGTTCGTGAACCGCAACGTGTTGCGCATGAGCGAAATCTACGCTCCCACGCTGAAAGAGGACCCCTCCGACGCAGACATTGTTTCCGCGAAGCTTCTCGCCCGTGCGGGCATGATTCGCAAGGAGGCTGCCGGTCTGTACACCTTCCTGCCGCTCGGTCTGCGCGTCATCCACAAGATCGAAAACATCGTCCGCGAAGAGATGGATTCTCACGGCGGCCAGGAAGTGCTCATGCCCTTCGTTCAGCCCGCTGAGCTGTGGCATCGCTCCGGTCGTTGGGACGCATACGGCGCTGAGATGCTGCGCGTCGTCGACCGTCATGACAACCAATTCTGCCTTGGTCCCACGCATGAGGAAGTCATCACCGACCTGGTGAGCAACGAGCTTCGCAGCTACAAGGACCTGCCGAAGAACCTCTACCAGATTCAGGTGAAGTTCCGCGACGAACGTCGCCCCCGCTTCGCCTTGCTGCGCGGCCGCGAGTTTATGATGAAGGACGCCTACAGCTTCAACGCCGACCAGGCCAGCTTGGATGAAACCTACAATCTCATGCGCGACGCTTACATCAACATGTGCGACCGCATGGGCCTGAAGTACCGCATTGTGCAGGCCGACCCGGGCCAGATCGGCGGCAACGCCACCGAGGAGTTCATGGCGCTGGCCGAGACGGGCGAGGCCGAGCTTGTGTACTGTGACTGCGGCTATGCAGCCGACGTCGAGGTGGGCGAGTGCTCTCCCGTTCCCACCGAGTATCCCGCCGAGGCTCTTGCTAAGATCGAGACCCCGGGCGTTCACACCATTGCCGAGCTGGCCGCATTCCTCAACTGCGAGGAAAGCGCCACGGCTAAGGCGTTCTCCGGCAAGGGCGACGACGGCTCCATCTGGGTGTTTTTCGTTCCCGGCAATTATGAAGTCAACGAGTGCAAAGCCGACCGCCTGGTTCCCGGCTTCACTCCGCTGACCGACGAGGAAATGATTAAGGCCGGTTTGACCAAGGGCTCCATGGGCCCGGTGGGCCTGCCCGAGGGCGTTAAGGTGGCGGCCGACGAGAGCCTGCGCTCCATCGAACGCTGGGTTGTGGGCGCCAATGACGACGGCTTCCACTTCGTGGGCGCCAAGCACGGCGAAGATTTCCAGGTGGATGCCTGGGCCGACCTGTGCACCGTTAAAGAGGGCGACGCATGCCCGCATTGCGGTTTGCCGCTCAAGGCTGCCCGCGGTATCGAGGTGGGGCAGATCTTCAAGCTGGGCGACAAGTATTCCAAGGCCATGGGCGCAACGTTCATGGACGAAGACGGTTCTGAGAAGCCGTTCATGATGGGCTGCTACGGCGTGGGCGTCTCCCGCACCATGGCCGCTGCTGTCGAGCAGAGCTACGACGACTTCGGCATTATCTGGCCGGCTGGCATTGCTCCGGCGCATGTGTGCGTCATCCCGCTGTCTCCGAAGCCCGACGAGGTCACCGAGGCCGCAGAGGAGCTTGCCAAGAAGCTTTCTGCTGCCGGCTACGAAGTGGTCATTGACGACCGCAACGAGCGTGCGGGTGTCAAGTTCGCCGACAACGACCTTATCGGCTGGCCTGTCCAGGTTGTCGTGGGCAAGCGCGGATTGAAGGAAGGCACCGTCGAGGTGAAAAACCGCGCAACGGGCGAAAAGGTTTCCGTGGCGCTGGACGCTGTGGAAGCCGCCGTTGACGAGGTCATCGCGTAAGGCGTGATCGCCTCAGGCATGTCGCAGACGCGCGAGCGCCCCTGCCGACTCCCGCATTGCGGGCGCTCGGCAGGGGCGCTTTACGTTGCTTCTCGAAAGATTTCGATAGGGCGCTTATCGGACGTTCATTTTTTGCGGAAGCGTATTGATTGAGCACTAAACCCTGGTATTCGTATTAGAGGGGCTGAAATGCCGAGTTCTCATGATCGCCTTTTTGGTTGCGTCATGAAACACCGTTCCCGCTATGTATAGTAGGGCGTCTATTGGATCGGCCGTGGAGAAGGCGAAAACAGAAGGCGCGACCAGCTCCCAAGAAAATGCGCAAAGGCAGCCGATCAAGAGGGAGTCTCGCAGCCCCGCTATTCGGTGATTGGATTTGGAAAACGATAGAATCAAGTTTACATAGGACGGGAACAGAATCCCTCCCATTAGGTCTCCGAAATGATTCCTGCAGAATAATTCGGGAATAATCCAGCTCCATGCATCAAGCCATCTATTCGAGGCATATGCAGCAAGAACGAGGGCTCCTATGCATAATTCAGCTGCGTCCTCTTTCGCTATCCGACGAATGCGAATAGCACAAGGCCTACGAATACTCCGGCAACGATGATGAAAAATTGGCCGCATCCGCTTTGATTTCCAGGCATGATTTCTCCTTAAGGTCGGCTCTAGTCGACTTCACTCCAGGTCCTGCCACCGTCGGTGGTTGCCTCGTAGCTTCCGTCGTTATTGAGGCGCATAGCGTTTCCGTATCCGTCGGTCACCTCGAGCGAGCCGTCTGAATTTTTGTAGTAGGTATATCCATCACTGCCGCTGTAGGCTTCGTCTCCATTGTCCAGAGTGTGAGAATAGCCGTAAGTCGTGTCGTCGTAGCTGGACGAAGAGCTGTTCGTCGTGGAGCTTTTCGAGCTGGATCCGCTGCTCGAGTACGAGGAAGACGACGTTGAGGCACTTGATGATGTCGAGGTGCTCGAGCTTGTGGACTGCTCAGGTTCTTCGTCGGCCTCGGAGGAGCTATCGACACATCCGAATAGCGAGAGGGCGAAAGCCACAGATACGATAGAAACCGCCATCGTACGTAATACCTTCATTGTTCGCATATCCTTTCTAACAGGTTGTTCGATGGGGACATCGTATATCGACAATTCTGGAATTTGTTGAGCAACAAATTTCGCTATGTCGGCGTCATCTTGGATGTGCGAAATTGCTAATTGAGTGAAAGCAAATTGGCAGCGAGAAGGTTTCCGTGGCGCTGGACGCCGTGGAAGCCGCCGTTGACGAGGTCATCGCGTAAGGCGTGATCGCCTCAGGCATGT
>ERZ825896.718-NODE-718-length-40893-cov-8.764631_pt1 | contig 40893 bp, 32 predicted proteins | sample MGYA00519858_ERZ825896 | MGnify/ENA primary metagenome ERZ825896 (study PRJEB31778, sample SAMEA3449214) | human gut metagenome | biome: human gut; feature: human-associated habitat; material: faeces | place: United Kingdom | collected 2010/2012 ... | reverse complement strand
GGGCGACAGCCCGCCTGCCTCGTCTGCCTGGCCAGCCGCCGTTTATCCTCCGTGAAAAACTCTGAAGGACTTGCCGGCCGGTCTGGAGCGTTGTCTGCAAGGCAGAGGACGCAGGCATGCTGTCGCATGTCAAGGACGATAACGCAGCGGACGGCGGTCCAGTCCGGCCCGCAAGCGCGTGTGCTCTTGTCAACTGACGCTTCCCTAGTTTTATTTTAAGACAGGATGGTCACGAACTGTCTGCGCCGGTTTTGGGCGCTATGCAATTGCGGATGTATTTTACAAAAAAGCCGTCCGTTTGTCAACCGAAAATTTTCTGCCCCGCGACAAATTTGGCTGTGAGGTTCCGGTCGTCGGCCAGATAGGCCGCGCGCTCGAGCCGGGCGCGGACCGAAAGCTCCTGCGGATGGTCCAGCGCCGCGTCGTCCAGCACGACGGCGTCAAATTCGTAACCGTCCAGGAACGAGCCGACCTTGCCGAAGAACGCGCCGCCGCCCATGGTGGCAAGATAGAACGCGCGGTCAAACGACAGGGGCTTCACGTCCTGGTCATACAGCCGCCAGCGGAGCTTCGAGGCCTGGATGGCGTGGGTCATGGCGCGGAGCATGCTCTCATGGCTGCCGCCGGCGACATCCGTCGCAAGGCCGACCTGCAGACCGTTATCGAGGAATTTATTGATCGGCGCGACGCCGGAGGCGAGGTTCATGTTCGATTCCGGCGAATGGGCGATGAACACGCCGTTTTTCTGCATCAGCGCCTGCTCGTCCTCGTTCGAGTGGACGCAGTGCGCCATGATGCACGGATATCCGCCGCCGAACATGCCGAACTGCTCATACGCGTCGCCGTAGTTCTTCGAGCGCGGGCACAGCTCGCGGATCCAGGCGATCTCCGAATAGTTTTCGGACAGATGGCTCTGCACCGGCAGGTCGTATTTCACCCGCAGCCGCGCCAGCCCGAACATCAGATCGTCCGTGCACGACGGGATGAAGCGCGGGGTCAGGATAGGCCTGACGTGGGCATAGCGCGCCTTCGTCTCGCAGATCCAGCGCTCGGTGTCGCGCAGGGCCTGGTTGGTGGAGATCTCGCGCAGGTAGACCGGCGAGTTGCGGTTCATATTGACCTTGCCCACGAAGCATTCCAGCCCCATCGCGTCCAGCTTCTGCATGAGAAGCTCCGTCGCGGGCACATGGATGGTGGCGAAGATGGCCGCGCGCGTGGTCGTGCTGCGCAGCAGATGCGAGGCGAAGCTGCCATACGCCCTTTCGGCGTAGTCCAGGTCCTTGTATTTGGATTCCTCCGGGAAGGTATAGGTGTTGAGCCACTCCAGCAGCTCCATATCCATGCCGAGCCCGCGGAAGGCAAACTGCGGCGCGTGGACATGCAGGTCGGACATACCGGGCAGGATCAGCCGATGGCCGTAATCGAGCACCGGCAGCGCGGCATAGCGCGCCGGCAGCGTCTGAAAGACGCCGGTGACGCGGCCGTTTTCCACAACGATGCTGCCCTGCTCCAGACAGACGATCTCATCCATGCTCCGGCTGAAGCAAATATCTCCCTTTACTATATAAGTGTTCACTGTTCCGTGCTCCTTTGTTTTCAGCGCTTTTCCGCGCGTGCCGCGCAGACGCAGACGGCCGTACGGCGTCTGCCCATTCCAGAATATCATATCATAATATCGCGCAGAAATTCCACTTATGTTCTTGGGCGTTCTTCACGAAATCAGCCCGCCGCAATCGGGCAATTATAACAAAGCGCCGAAAAAACTAAAAAAGTTTTTGGTCGGACCTTCATTTTTTTGTATTTCTGTCCCGCAAATGTGAAAAAACAGATTGCTTTTTTGTATAGAATCAATTAAAATACAGGTATCCAATTTTGCTGCGCGGGGCTCCGCACAGCAGGACTGTGACTTCCGTCACAAAATTTTTTAGGAGGAACGAACACATGAAAAAGATCATCGCTCTGCTTCTCGCCGTAGTCATGGTCTTCGCGCTGGTTGCCTGCGCTTCCACCGCCAAGACGGACGACACCGCGGCCGAGACCACTCCGGCTGAAACCACCGAGACCACCGAACCCGCTGCTGAAGAGACCGAGGCTCCCGCCGAGGAAGAGACTCCGGCTGAGCCCACCGGCGATGCTGTCGGCACCGACATCAAGATCGGCGTCGTTCTGATCGGCGACGAAAACGAAGGCTACACCTACTCCCACATTCTCGGCATCCAGGAGGCCACCAAGGCTCTGGGCATCAGCGAGAACAACATCGTCTGGAAATACTCCATCGGCGAAGACGAGAGCTGCTATGACGCCTGCGTCGACTGCGTCGACCAGGGCTGCCAGATCGTCATCACCAACTCCTACGGCCATCAGTCCTTCTGCCGTCAGGCCGCTGAGGAATATCCCGACGTGCAGTTCGTCGCTATGACCGGCGACACCGCCAGAGCGGATGGCCTTGCAAACTTCCACAATGCCTTCACCGGCATCTATGAAGCCCGTTACGTCGGCGGCGTCGTCGCCGGTATGAAGCTGCAGCAGCTCATCGACGAAGGCAAGGTCGAAGACAAGAACAAGAATGCTGACGGCAAGATCAAGATCGGCTATGTCGGCGCTTATCCGTACGCAGAAGTCGTTTCCGGCTACACCGCGTTCTTCCTTGGCGTGCAGAGCATCGTTCCCGATGTCGCCATGCAGGTCCAGTACACCAACTCCTGGTTCAACATCACCGCTGAAAACGAAGCTGCCAAGGCTCTGATCGCCGACGGCTGCATCATCGTCAGCCAGCACGCTGACTCCACCGGCGCTCCGTCCGCCTGCCAGGAAGCGCTTGACGCCGGCACCACCGTCTACTGCGTCGGCTACAACGTCGACATGCTCGCAGTTGCTCCGACCGCCGCTCTGACCTCTCCGACCAACGTCTGGGAAGTCTTCTATGAGTACGCATTCAACGCTGTTATGAACGGCGAGTCCTTCGACACCAACTGGAGCCAGGGCTATGAGGCTGACGCTGTCAAGCTCACTCCGCTCGGCGAGTCCTGCGCACCCGGCACCCAGGAAAAGGTCGACGAGACCATCGCAGCCATCAAGGACGGCAGCCTGCACGTCTTCGACACCAGCAAGTTCACCGTTGGCGGCGAAACTGTCACCTCCGCGTTCGCAACCGATACCGACGGCGACTTCACGCCCGATGCTGACGAAGCGATCTTCGACGGCTACTACCACGAGTCCTACTTCCAGTCCGCTCCGTCCTTCCAGCTGCGGATCGACGGCATCACCGAGCTGAACTAAGTCCATACGCACATAAAAAAGCGGCTGCTTCGGCAGCCGCTTTTTTGAGGTAATAGGGAATCGTGAATCAGTGTGGTGTGCCGCAAAGCGGCACTTTTTTGATCGCTGGCGCAGCCAGCACCACACTTCTTCACACTTCACGCTTACTTTTTACTTCTCAGTAGTTCTCTTCCCGCAGCTCGAAATAGCTCTGCGGATGGCTGCAGGCGGGGCAGACCTCCGGCGCCTTGGTGCCGACGACGACGTGTCCGCAGTTGCGGCACTCCCAGACCTTGACCTCGCTCTTTTCAAAGACCTGCGCCGTCTCCAGATTGTGCAGCAGGGCGCGGTAGCGCTCCTCATGGTGCTTCTCGATCTCGGCGACCAGGCGGAAGCGCTGCGCCAGCTCCGGGAAGCCCTCTTCCTCGGCGGTTTTGGCGAAGTCCTGATACATGTCGGTCCATTCGTAGTTTTCGCCCGCGGCGGCTGCGGCCAGATTGGCCTTCGTGTCGCCGATCCCGGCCAGCTCCTTGAGCCAGAGCTTCGCGTGCTCCTTCTCGTTCTCCGCCGTCTTCAGAAACAGCGCCGCCATCTGCTCGTAGCCTTCCTTTTTCGCCACGGAGGCGAAGAAGGTGTACTGGTTTCTCGCCTGCGACTCGCCCGCGAACGCGGCGCGCAGATTGGCCTCCGTTTTCGTGCCTGCATACTTGCTCATATCTGTGTCTCCTTTTCAATTCAGATTTAAAATATCGTGTCTTGCTTTCCGTGATTCTATTCTAGCATACCCGTTTCAATTTTGCAAGTAATTCTTATTATTATTTTATTTCCATCTTGCCTCTCCCTGCCCCATATGCTAAGATACCCCTGACCACCACGAAAGGAACCCATGCAATGACAAAAATCTTATTCGTCTGCCACGGCAATATCTGCCGCAGTCCGATGGCGGAGTTTATTCTGAAGGATCTGGTGCGGAAGGCGGGGTGCGCGGCGGAGGTTCGGATCGCGTCAGCCGCGACCAGCCGGGAGGAGCTTGGCAGCCCGATCTATCCGCCCGCGCAGCGGCAGCTGCGCAGCCACGGCGTCCCGTTTGACGACCACCGGGCCCGGCAGATGACGCGCGCGGACTACGACGCATACGACCTGCTCATCGGCATGGACAGCCGGAATCTTGCCAACATGCGCCGCATCTGCGGCGGCGACCCGGACGGGAAGCTGCAGCTGCTGCTGCACTACACCGGGCAGACGCACGACGTCGCCGACCCGTGGTACACGGACGATTTTGACGCAGCCTGGCGCGACATCGAATCCGGCTGCCGCGCGCTGCTGGCGCAGCTGAAAAAATAACGGAGAAGCTGTGTGCTTCTCCGTTTTTTTTATGCTTCGAGCAGATAGCTCAGGCCGAGCAGGATGTACAGCGGGCCAAAGCAATAGGCCATGAACAGCTCCTTCTGCGGCACCTTGCGGCGAAAGCCGTCCGTCAGGATCAGGATCTCCGCAACATAGGCCCCCGCGCCGCAGAAATAGGCGATGGCGCGCAGCAGCTTATGGATATCCGCCAGCGCGAACGACGCGAGAAACAAAGCTGCCGCCGCTCCCGCCGCCAGATTCCGCGCCACGAGCATGACATGCTCCCGCCTGGCTTCCTCGGCCGATCTTTCCTCTGCGATCGTGTAGACTGCGTTCTTTCTTTCCATGCAGTTCCTCCGGTCTTTTTAACGATATTATAACAGAGGATCGGGGTCCTGCCTAGTCTTTTGGAAAGAAAACCGTCTGTTTGGAGCAAATTTCGATCCGCTCCCCCGTCATCGGGTGCGGGAAGACGAGCCGGGCCGCGCAGAGCTGCTGAAACTGCAGGCCGTGCGCGTCGGAATATGCCTTCGCCTCGGGACCAGTGTACTGCGGGTCGCCGAGGATGGGAAAGCCGGAGGCCATGCAGTGCAGGCGGAGCTGGTGCGTGCGGCCCGTCATGGGGTGCAGCTCCAGCAGGGCGGTCTGCCCGGCCGTTTCCAGCACGCGGTAGCGCGTGAGCGCCTGCTGCCCGCGCGCGTCCACGACGCGGATCAGACTGCCGCCGCCGACCTTATAGACCGGCAGGTCGATCTCGCCTGCGTCCCGCGGCGGATGGCCAAAGACGGAAGCCAGATAGGTCTTTTCGAGCTGCTTTTCCCGCAGCAGGCGGCAGAAGCGGTCGTGCACGTTCGCGTTTTTTGCCAGCAGGACCACGCCGAAGGTATCGCGGTCGAGCCTGGTCACGGGGTGGACGCCCGCGCCCGCGGCGCTTTGCTGCAGGTGATACAGGACGCCGTTGGCCAGCGTTCCGCTGTTCTTCTGCGGCGAGGGATGGACAAGCATCCCGGCGGGCTTGTCCACGGCGAGGAAATACGGATCTTCATAGAGGATGGAAAGGGGCATCGGTTCGGGATCAAAGCCCTCGGTCTGCTCCTCGAGCACAACGCGCACGCGGTCGCCGGGCTGCACCGGGCAGTCGGTATGGGCGGGCGCTCCGTTTACGAACAGCGCGTTCTGCCATTTGAGCCGCTTGACCAGCCCCGCCGACAGTCCGAATTCCCGCCGCAGCAGCGACAGCAGCTTCGTCTGCCGCGCAGCCGTCTGTTCCAGGATCATCTGCCGCACCTCCCTTTGCGGCTATTATACCGCCTCCCGCACGCGGGCGCAAGCGCGGCGCGCCTCAGCCCTCCGGCTGCAGGCCGGAATGGTCCCAGATCTGCTTGAGGAGCATCGCGGTGATCGGGAAGACGATCATCCCGCCCACGCCGAGCAGCCGGTAGCCGGTATAAAGCGCCAGCAGTGTCAAGACCGGGTTGAGCCCCACCTGCTTGCCGACGAGCCGCGGCTCGAGGGCCTGCCGGCTGAGCGCGGCCGCACCGTAGAGCACCACGAGGCCGACGCCCGTCTTCGTCTGCCCGCGCAGAAACAGCACGAGCGCCCACGGGATCAGGATCGTCCCCGTGCCGAACACCGGCAGCGCGTCGACCACCGTGATGACGAGCGCCGCGAGCAGCGGATACCGCACCCGCAGCACGAGAAGCCCCACGTTCAGAATCAGGAACGTGATCCCCATCAGCTTCAGCTGCGCCCGCAGCCAGCCGCCGAGCGTCGTGCGCACATGGCCGCCGAGGCGCTGCAGCTTTTCCAGCCACTCCGGGCGGGCCAGCTTTTGCAGCCAGGTGCGGATGGCCGGCAGCTCGCCGGAGAGCATGAAGCTCGACAAGACCGCCGTGACCGTGAACAAGACCGCGTCCGGCAGCCGCCCGATCACCCCGGAGGCCCAGGAAAACAGCGACTCATAGAGCTTCGAGCCGAAGCCCGCGCCATTCTGAAAAAACGACTCCACCCCCGCACGCAGCCCCTTGCCGAGCCCATCCGGCAGCTTTTCCGCAAGCGAGAGCAGCCGATCCTTTAACCGCAAAACCGGCGGCGCGAGCCCCTCGGCCAGCTGCGGCAGCTGCCGGGCCAGATCCGCCGCCTCCGTACAGAGCAGGCGGCAGAGGAAAAACGCCCCTCCAAACAGCAGCACGAACAGCGTCAGCACGCACACGCCAGACGCCAGCCAGCGGGGAAACCGCGCCCGCGTCTGCAGCAGCCGCACCGGCTTTTCCGCGAGCAGGCTGACCGCAAGCCCGATGAGGAACGGCCACAGCACCGGCAGCAGCAGCGCTGCAAACGCCCACGCCCCGGCCAGAATGCCCAGCGCGATCAATCCCGTTCTCCAGATCCTGCGGCTTTTCATTTTCCGTACCTCCTGCGGTTTTTTTGCTTGCATTTTGCGGCTTTGTAGTGTATAGTGGAGTCGATTTATAGACACTTGCTTTTCTGCTGCGGACAAACATGAGGTGAATCATATGGAACAAAGCCCGAAATATTACATCGTCGAAGCCTCCGCCCTGCCGGAGATCTTCCAGAAGGTCGCCGAGGCCAAGCGGATGCTTGAGACCGGCGAGACCGACAAGGTCAATGTCGCTGCCCAGGCTGTCGGCATCAGCCGCAGCGCCTTCTACAAATACCGCGACTCCATCGCCCCGTTTCAGAACCTGATGGCCGGGCGCATCATCACCTTCCAGATGATGCTCAAGGACAAGGCCGGCGTTCTGTCGGAGATATTAGCTATTTTTGCCAACTGCGGCGCGAATATACTGACCATCAACCAGTCGATCCCCACCGGCGGCCGCGCCATGGTCACCATTTCGGCCGAGACCAGCAATCTCAGCTGCACGCTCGAGGCGCTGACCCAGAAGATCGCAGAAAGGAAAGGCGTAGTCAAGGCGGACTGCGTCGCGGGATAAACCATGCATGCATTTCAATATTACGTACCCACCGAGATCGTATTCGGCGCAGGCAGCGTCAGCAAGCTGCCGGAGCTGCTGAAGAAGCGGAAGCTTTCGCGCGTGCTCGTCGTCTACGGCGGCTCGAGCGCGAGAAAGAGCGGATTGCTTGACCGCGTGTTCCAGCTGCTGGAGGAAGCGGGCGTCAGCTACCAGACGCTCGGCGGCGTGCAGCCGAACCCGCGCGTGGCGCTGGCCCGCGAGGGCGTGAAGCTGGCGCTTTCGTTCGGCGCGGAGCTCATTCTGGCCGTCGGCGGCGGCAGCGTCATCGACACCTGCAAGGCCATCGCGCACGGCGCGGCCAACCCGGAGACGGACCTGTGGGAGTTCTGGAAAAAGCGCGCGGTGCTGACGCGCTCCATGCCGGTCGGCGTGGTGCTGACCATCCCGGCCGCGGGCAGCGAGACGAGCGATTCCGCCGTGCTGACGAACGCCGAGTCCGGCGAGAAGCGCGGGCTCAACACCGACCTCAACCGGCCCGTCTTCGCCATTCTCGATCCCGTGCTGGCCGCGACGCTGCCGAACCATCAGGTCGCCTGCGGCGTGAGCGACATCCTGATGCACACCATGGACCGCTATTTTAACCCCGTCACCGACAACGATCTGACCGACGAGCTGGCCGAGGCGCTGCTGCGCGTCGTCCTCCGCAACGGCCCCGCCGCCGTGCAGGACCCGCACGACGAGACGGCCATGAGCGAGATCATGTGGGCCGGTTCCCTCTCGCACAACGGCCTGACCGGCCTTGGCGGCAACAAGGACTTTGCCCCGCATCAGCTCGGCCACGCGCTGAGCGAGAAATTTGACGTCTACCACGGCGAGAGCCTCACCGCGATCTGGTCGAGCTGGGCGCGCTATGTCCTCGATACCGACGTTTCGCGCTTTGCCCGCTTTGCCCGAAACGTCTGGGGCGTCGAAGCGGCGGACGACAAGGAAGCCGCGCTGGCCGGCATCGCGGCGCAGGAGGCCTTCTTCCGCTCCATCGGGATGCCGGTGCGCATCCCCGCGCTTTCCTGCGGCAGGCAGGATGAGGCCGGTCTGGCTGATCTGGCCAGCCGCTGCAGCTACGGCAGGACCCGCACGATCGGCACCTTCCGCGTGCTGGGCTACGACGATATCCTCGCCATCTATCAGCTGGCGAACAACGAAGAATAAGGAGAACCACTATGAAGAAGATCGCGATCCTGGGCGCCGGTACCGTCGGCGGCAGCTGCGCCCAGATCTTGCTGCGGGACGCAGCGGTATTGGAAAAGAATGCGGGCGAAGCGCTGGAGCTGGCCTATGTCGTCGATCTGCGCGACATGCCGGACGCGCCCTTCCACGACAAGATGGTAAAGGACTTTGCTGTTGTGGAGGCCGACCCCGAGGTCTTTCTGGTCATTGAGGCCATCGGCGGCTGCGGCGCGGCGCTGAATTTCGTCCGCCGCTCGCTGGAGGCCGGCAAGCACGTCGTCACCTCCAACAAGCAGCTCGTCGCCGAGCACGGCACGCAGCTGCTGGCGCTGGCCAAGGCCCACGGCGTGAGCTTCCTGTTTGAGGCCTCCGTCGGCGGCGGCATCCCGGTGCTGCACCCGCTGAGCCAGTGCCTCGGTGCGAACGAGATCCTCGAGGTTCGCGGCATTCTCAACGGCACGACGAACTTCATCCTCACGCAGATGCTGGAGTTCGGCCAGAGCTACGACGCCGCGCTCAAGGACGCGCAGTCCCGCGGCTACGCCGAGCAGAATCCCGCCGCCGACGTCGACGGCATCGACGCCGGACGCAAGATCTGCATCCTGGCCGACATGATGTTCGGCAAAAACGTCGACCCCGCCCGCGTCTCGATGACGGGCATCTCCACCATCACGGCGGAGGACGCTGCCTTTGCCGAGTCGGCGGGCATGAAGCTGAAGCTTCTGGGCCGCGCCATCCGTCAGGGGGAGCAGATCGCCGTGTTCGTCTCGCCGCATTTTGTGGCGGGCGCGCAGCCGCTGGCCCCGGTCTCGGGCGTGCTGAACGCCATCGAGGTGCTCGGCAATAACATCGGCAACGCCATGTTCTTCGGCCCCGGCGCGGGCGGCCCTGCGACGGCCAGCGCGGTGCTGGGCGACGTGGTCGATATCGTCCGCAACCCCGGCCGCAAGCAGCCGGTCGACTGGTCGGCGGAGCCCGCCGATCTGACCGATCCGGACGCCTTCGAAGCCTCCTTCTTCCTCCGCACGAAGCTGGACAAGGCCGCGTGCGAGCAGGCGCTCGGCGAGATCCGCTGGCTGCCCGATCAGAACGGCTTCCACGGCGGCTTCACCGGCAAGACCTGCAGAAAGGCCATCGCAGCCGCCGGTCTCGCGCTGGACGCGGTCTGGCCGGTGCTGGAATAAGTTCGGTTCTGAATCCGTTCTCCCCTGTCATACATCTATGACAGGGGGGATCTTTTATGAGACGCAAATGGGGACTCGTGTTCACGCTGGCCGTGCTGGGCGGGGCGGCGCTGCATTTTCTGTACGACGTGTGGCCGAATCCGCTCACGGCGGTCCTCGCGCCGGTCAACGAGAGCGTGTGGGAGCACCTGAAGCTGCTGTACTGGCCGTTCCTCGCGGCCGCGTTCGTGCTCGCGCGCGGCGCGGACGACGCAAGAGGCCGCTGGTGCGGGCTGCTGGTGGGGCTGCTGGCCGCGCCCTTGCTGCTGCTTGGGGCGTATTATCCGCTCCGGTACGGCTTCGGCGTGCACGGGCTCTGGCTCGATCTGCTTTTGTACGTGCTGGCAATGGGGGCAGGCGCTTTCCTCGCCTACCGGCTGCAGCGCAGAGCGCTGCCGGGGTGGCTGTGCGGGCCTCTTGTGATCGCGGCCGGGATCTATGGAGCGGCGCTGGCGCTGTTTTCCTTTGCGCCGCCGGATCTGCCTATTTTCCGCCCGTAGGGGCAAAAAAATCTGCAGTTTGCTGTTGACAAGCCGGGTTTTCTCCGCTATAATACTCCGGAGAAAACAAAGAAGGAGCGGCGAGCACCGCACCTCACCTCAAGCGTTGCGAAGAGGTTCATAATTTCCTCCGCCCCTGGCGGAAGTACGGATTTTATGTGCGGGTGCTTTGCGGCATCCGCACTTTGCATTTGGAGGTGCTTTACAATCGGTAAATTAGAACATCAGATCAACGAGGAGATCCGCGACAAGGAGCTTCGCGTGATCGGAGCTGACGGCAGCCAGCTTGGTATTATGACCTCGTCCGACGCCCTGGCGCTTGCCGAGGAGAAGGACCTTGACCTTGTCAAGATCGCGCCGAACGCGGTTCCGCCGGTCTGCAAGATCATGGACTACGGAAAGTTCCGCTTCGAACAGCTGAAGAAGGAAAAGGAAGCCAAGAAAAACCAGAAGGTTGTCGAGATCAAGGAGATCCGCATGTCCCCCAGCATCGATACCAACGACTTCAATACCAAGGTCAAAAGCGCTGTCAAGTTCCTGAACGATGGCAACCGGGTTAAAGTCACCGTACGTTTCCGCGGCCGTGAAATGGCGCATACGTCGCTCGGACAGGAGCTGCTGAAGAAGTTCGGCGCCGACTGCAGCGAGATCGCCACGATCGCCAAAGACGCCAAGCTCGAGGGACGCAACATGTCCATGTTCCTCAGTCCCAAAAATTCCAAATAAAATACAATAGCAATTACACGGAAGGAGAACCACTATGCCTAAGCTGAAATCCCATAGCGGCGCCAAGAAAAGATTCAACCTGACCAAGAACGGTAAGGTCAAGAGAGCGCACGCATTCAAGAGCCATATCCTCACCAAGAAGACCACCAAGCGTACCCGCAACCTGCGCAAGAACGGCTACGCCGACGTGACTGTGGAAGATATCGTGAAGAAGATGATCCCTTACAAATAATCGTAAGGGTTGACGACACATAGGAGGATAATATAATGGCAAGAGTTAAAGGCGCAATGATGACGCGCAAAAGAAGAAATAAGACCCTGAAGCTCGCGAAGTCCTACTGGGGCTCCAAGTCCCGTCACTTTAAGATGGCCAAGCAGGCCGTTGCAAAGTCCGGCGTTTATTCGTATGTCAGCCGCAAGCTGAAGAAGAGAGATTTCCGTCAGCTGTGGATCGCCCGTATTTCCGCGGCCGTCGCTCCCTACGGCATCAACTACAGCCGTTTCATCTACGGTCTGAAGAAGTCCGGCATCGAGATGAACCGCAAGGCTCTGAGCGAGCTGGCCATCGCCGATCCCGAGGCGTTCAAGGTCCTCGTTGAGACCGCCAAGAAGGCTCTGTAAGAAAATTTCACGGCCGCCATATGCGTATGGCGGCCGTTTTCTATTAAAAAGGAGAAAAATATGTCCTGGAAAGCAGTTCTGTTCGATATGGACGGCGTCCTCATCGACTCGGAGGAATACATGGCCAAGACCGGCGTGCGGGCGCTCAAAAAGTACGGCATCGAGGCAAAAGAGAGCGACTTCGCCGAGTTCGTCGGCTGTGGGGAAAACCGCTATGTCGGCGGCGTGGCGGAAAAATACGGCGTGCCGTACCGCACGGAAATGAAGGACTACCTCTACTCGTGCTACGGCGAGCACGTCAAGGAAGAGGCCAACATCCCGGACGGTGTGCTGGACGTTCTGCACGCGCTGCGCAGCCGCGGCTATAAGCTGGCGGTCTGCTCGTCGGCCGACCGCGTGAAGGTGCTGATGAACCTCGGCGCCATCGGCGCGGAGCAGACGCTTTTTGACCATCTGGTGACCGGCACGGACATAAAAAACCCGAAGCCCGACCCCGAGATCTACCAGACGGGCGCGGCCAGCCTGGGCCTTGCCCCGGCCGAGTGCATCGTGGTGGAGGATGCGCCGAGCGGCATCCGCGCCGCCCACGCCGCCGGGATCCAGGCCATCGGCCTTGCCACCAGCTTCCCGGCCGAATATCTGCGCGAGCAGGCGCAGCCCGACTACCTGCTGCCGGACCTCAAATCGATCCTGACCATGCTGTAAGCTTGAAAAAATCCCCCTTCTGCGAAAGGCGAACACGCATAAGGACAACAAATAATCGCTTAGAGCAAGAACCGGCAACAGTCAAGTGACTGTTGCCGGTTTAACTGTGTATTTACGGTCGCTATATGCCGCAAGATAGCTGAAGCAGAACCAGAAGCCATCGCGGGCAAGGAGTTCTTTTCGCAGCACTGCGGCCTTTTCCGTCTCGCCGTGCGCTTCCAACAGTACGCACAAACCATAAGCGGTCATGGCAAACTGCAAACCGTCCTCTTCCGCGTCCAACTCTGCCAGCATATCCTCCATCGGCGCAAACCCTGCCGCCACGCGCATGGCTTTTTCATACGCCGTGTGGTGTCCGACGTACATATCTGCTGCAAGGTCTTTTGCGCCTCGTCCGCCTTCCCTGCACGAAGTTGCGAGAGTACCAGAGTAGACGACCGCGATGTACATATCCAGACCGAGTCGGACGTGTTGGGTCAGCGGAATGCTATCCTTCTTCGCGAACTGTGCGTTGACGGATGCAGGTGTATCCTTGCAGATGCTCTGCTGCAAACTGTTTCGCAATTTCATGCGCCAGTTCCGGCATGATCTCATCCAGCTTAAATGACTGGATAATATCGTAGTGCGAATCAGCGGTTATTTTTTCAATGATCGGTTGTTCTGCGGCCGACTCACGGCTGTGCCTGCGTCCGCGCGAAATTTGCGTCGGCCCGGGCGCAGAGCATTTGGATCAGCTCGGTTTCCCTTGGGTCATACGGGTTCAGGCTGGGACGGTACAGGTCGTGGAACCACTTTGTGAAATCAAAGTTCGCATACGCCTCCGGATTTTTCCGGTAGCCGTCCCATACGTTGTTCCACGGCTCAAACGTCTGGTATTTTCCGGCGACAAGGCCCCAGTTATAGCAGCCGATCTCCTCGAGATAGAACAGCGGGAACATCGCTTCCACCGTGTTGCCGCCGCATCGGTTCAGCCACTCGGTGTTCAGGATCGGGCGGCCATAGCTTTTCAGCTTCCTGATCGCCTCAATGTTCTGAAGATAGGTGCCGTAATTGTGATAGGAAACAATGTCAGAATTGTCAAAGCCGTAGCGCTCGATTTCTGTCATGTTCTCCCGTTCATAGACACCGCGCCATACACCGACCGTCAGCGGCTGGATAGGATCGAGCTGACGGAGGAGGGTGAACATTCTTTTCATCAGCGGCAGCGACATGCTCACGCGCTTGGAATTGCCAGGCTCGTTGAAGACATCCCACATCAGCACGCGCGCATCGCTTCTGTAGGTCTGCACCAGCTCTCTCATGTAATCGCAGAACCGATCTGCGTATTCCGGTTCATCAAACAGTGAGTGGCCCGCACCGTCGAAGGTGCCGTGCTGCGACACCTTCCTTCCGCCGTGATAGCCCCAATCGACATGCTGCTTGCCGAGGCACATCCGGCGCATGGCCTCTTCTTTCGGAGGTACGCAGTCGTTGCCCAGAACGACCATGCAGGAGATGCCGTTTTGGCTGGCCACCTTGATGTAGCAGTCAAAGCGCTCCATAAAGCCATCGTGCTCTTGCTCCCAGACATAATACTCCGGGATGATCCGAATGGAATTGAAGCCCGTCTCCGCCGCAAGGGCCAGTTCGCGCTTTGCCGTCTCAAGATGTTTATCAAAATCATACGCCTGCCACTGGTCGATCCGGTTGGCGCAGTCGCTGCCCATGAAGTTGCAGCCCCGGATCCATGGTCGGGCGTGATACCACGCCCAAGCCCGCTCCTTGCTCCACTTTGCCGTCATCTGTGTCTCCTTCAGCCTGTCAGATTAGGTCGCTCTGCGTGATCTCACGGTAGACATACGCTGTAAAATGATTCGGGTCCAGACGCTCCGCTGTCCGGATGCACTGCTCGGCCTGGCTGTAGCGTTTGAGGCCGTAAAGCGCGAACGCCTTGAGCGTATTGCCTTCAAGCAGATTCTGCTTTTCCACATCCAGTTCAAACGGCATGGGACTGGGCGAGCCTACACCGTAGTACGAGCGCATATCCTTCCGGTCGATCCGGTCCTGCGCCGTGCGCAGCATTTCGTTCAGAACGGCCTCCGCCTCGTCTCTTCTAGCCAGCTTTTCCAGCGCCAGCGCGCGGAACAGCGAGATCTCGGAGACCGCCGCCTTATACACTGCCGCCTGCTCATATGCGGCACGCTCCTGCGCTGCTTCGCCTTTGCGCGCAAGCAGCAGACCGAGGATGTAATAAATGTGTGCCTCCTGATTGAAGAACGTCTTCGCCTCGCCATAAGACTTCGGCATGTGGATACCGTTTTCCAGAATCATTCCGGCCTGATCAAGCTCGCCTGCCTTCATGAGCCTCATGCCGTACAGGACATGCATCCATGCGTGCTGCTTCGTCAGTTTTCCCTCGCCGCCCTCGTAAATGTGGAAATGCTTTCGGGCTGCCATGCTGATAGCCTCCTCATATTTCCCCTGCTGGGACAGCAGCGTCAACTTATCGAGATAGCAGTCGTCGCGCTCCTTCAAAAGCTCGGGATAACGCTCATATACAGCCAGCCGCGTCTCAATGCTGGCATTGGTGTTTTTCAGCAGCTGCTCATACTCCAGCAGCAGCCGCGGATCGTGCGGGCGGTATTTCAGCGCCTTCTCCATGCAGCGAAGGGCTTTTTCTCCGTCGTGCGCCTTGTCAAACCAGTAGAGCGCCAGATTGCGCCACGCGGGGCCATGCGCCGGATCTTTCGCGGTGCACCGTGCAAAGCAGTCCGCCGCCTCGGCGTAGCGGAAGCGGTCATAGTAGAGGCATCCGAGATAATACTCGGCATTCGCCGCTTTTGCACCTGTCTCCGCGGCATAGCGCAGTACGGCAATATCCTCCACATTTGACGGGAAGCAATAACCCATTTTCAGCGACTCCGCCTTTTCCAGATACCGTGCGTTCTTCGTGATGTAGGCCAGATAGTAGTTGACGAGCGGGGAGGCCGGCTCCGCGAGCCGCAGGGTATCTGCTGCGTCCTCATACAGCCCCGCCTTCATGTAATCCCGTGCAACATCCAGCACGTTCTCTGGCTTGGCCGCAAACTGCTCGATCTTGTCCGTCACATCTGCAAAGTGCGCATACTCGATTAGCGCGAACAGATCGAGCAGGTCGTCCTGTACGCCCGCCTCCGCGCTCTGCTTTGCATCTTCCGCGCCCACTTTGCGCATAATCGCGGTCCTCAGGTTGTGCGCCTTCGTGTGTCCACGGTTCAGGCCGATCGACTCGTCCAGCTTTTCCAGCGACGCAGCGTAGTTGCCTCTGCGGCAGTCGATGCAAGCAAGCTCAAACATGGCCGCGCTCCGGTGCGGGTAGTTCCACGCCGCGCGGTAGAGAATATCATATGCGCCGTCGTAGTCGCCGAGATAGGCAAGCGCGACACCCTTCAGATAGAACGCCTCCGTATCGGTGGGGTGCTCGTTACGGCTGCACAGGCGTTCGATCGCGCAGTCGCAGTATTTCACACAGTCCTCAAATCGGCCGTTTTTCAGCGCAAGCCTGCCCATGGAGGTGTTGCAGCGGATGTCGCCGGGGTCGCGGCAAAGGCCCTCAAGATAATACTCCTCCGGTTGGTAGTTATGCTGCTTGTACTGCTCCAGATGCAAACCGTTGATGTACAGCTCCTCGACCGAGGCATATTCCGCGGGCCGCTTTACTGGTTTGCGGACCGCAATGGGCTGCTTTTGGTTGCGCCGATACGGCGTGTAGGCGACAAGCTCCTTTCCATCTGCGCCCAGCAGCGCAGCCCGGATGCGGTGAATGTCCGCAATGTCCGCCGCGATCGTTTTCTGATAGATCTGTTCCGGTGAAAGGTCGGCCTTTTCGCGTAGGAGCTCCTTTCCGCCGTCGGTCACGACGATCGTACAGCCAGTGAAAACGCCCGTGACGTTGAAGCCCAAGTACAGGCCATCCTTCCGCCTTTCAACGTTCACCGCTGCGTCGATTGTAGCGTTCTTGATCTCACCGATCTCGCGCACCGGATACCAGTACTGCTCAAATTCCTTCGTCTCATACGGCGCGATCCATGTGAAGTCCGGCTGGTTGTCGGTGAACACACCGGTCATCAACTCGATATACGGACCATTTTTGTCGGTGAGGTTCGAGCACCACATGTCGCCGAAATCACCGATGCCCCAGTGCCACATCTTCTTGCCAGGCGCAAGGTGATGATTTGCAACCGTGGCGATGCCCTTGCCAAGGCCGACGTCATAGCCGGACACAAAGTCCATGTCCGACTGTCCCTGCGAGATCAAATAGGAGGACGGCACCCGGACCGCATCATAATGAGACAGATTGGTTCCCTTTCCAAAGTCAAAGGGACGCGCAGTCTGATACACGCCCTTTGCAATGGGCCACTCCAGCACGGCGCGGCGGTCGTGGTCGTTGACCCACTCACAGTCGGGCGGGAACACCGTGCGGTAATTGTTGTTGACCGGGACGGCAAGATTTGCCCACCACATAAAGCGCTGCGGAAAGGGGGTACGGTTATAGATGCGCACCTTGGCCCGGATATAGCTCCGGCCCGGATCGACCGTGATGCCCGCCATTGCCTTCATCCGGTCAAACGGCTCGACCTCTCCCGTCCAGACTGTCCTGCCGCCGTCAGGATTTCTCTCCTCCACCGCCTCGAGCGGCATGAAGGTGGTCGGGCGGTGGTGCTGCGGCCAGTTGAACTCGATACCGCCCGAGATCCACGGCCCCGCCAGCCCGACCAGAGCAGGCTTTACGACCTCATTGTAGTAGAGGAACTCATAGCCGCCAACCTTGTCAAGGCCCCGCAGGATCTTTCCGCCGAGAGCCGGGACGACCTGCGTTTTGATATACTCGTTTTCCAGCGTATAGACCTCGTATTCTACGTCGGTTTTTTCGTCGGAGATCCCGTCGCAGTACGGGATCGGGTAGACCCTGCCGGACGCACCTTGATAAGGCTTGTTCTCAAAGAACATCGGCAGCTCGTGCGCCTTCTTGGGCACGTATGTGGGGATCACCTGTTTTCCCCGGGTCAGCTTTACCTCATCCATTTCATTTCTCCTATTTTTGTATTTTATTTCTGTTTTCATCTGTCGTGATGCAGGAAATTAGGGCAGGCGCTTTGGCGCGCCTGCCCTTTTTGACTGCTGATCAGCCTTTGACAGAGCCGATCATGACGCCTTTTTCAAAGTATTTCTGCACGAACGGGTACACGATCAGCAGCGGAGCCGCCGATACGACGATCAGTGCGTATTTCATCTGATTGGACGCGTTCTGAAGCGCAACGATCACCTCCGGGTCCTCCACGCCGGACATACTCAGGTTGCCGACGTTCATGATCTCACGCAGGACAACCTGTAGGGGGTACAGGCTCTGGTCGCGGATGTAGAGCATGGCGTTGAAATATCCGTTCCAGTGGCCGACCGCGTAGTACAGGCAGATGACCGCAAGGATCGACTTCGACAGCGGCAGCACGATCTTCATTAGATATCCGACGTCCGTAATGCCGTCCAGCCGCGCCGCCTCATACAGGTCATAGGGTATGCTGTTCTGGAAATAGGTACGCATAATGATGGTGTTTGTGACGCTGATCGCGCCGCTGAGGATAACGGACCACCGCGTGTTCAGCAGATGCAGATTGGATATCAGGATGTAGTTGGGAATCATGCCGCCGCTGATAAACATGGTGATCATCAGAATCGTCATGTAGATGCCCCGGCCCTTAAAGTCGCGCCGGGAGAGGGGGTATGCCGCCAGGACCGTCAGCATCATGTTGAGCAGTGTGCCGACGACCGTGATGATGAGTGTGTTCGCATAGCCGACCCAGACCTGCTTATACTGAAGGATGATCTTATAGCCGTCGAGCGTCGGCTCGACCGGGAAAAGGAGCACCTTGCCGTTGGTGATCGCACTGCCGCTGGAGAACGAGCACGACAGAACGAACAGCAACGGATAGCAGACGGCGATCAGCCACAGGGCCATGAGCACGAAGATGATTCCGTTCAGGATCTTATCGTCGCGGCCCAGACGGATAGTTGACTTTGTTTTCACACACTCACCTCCTTAGAACATGCTGACTTCGTCCTTGCTGACCTTTTTCGACAGCCAGTTGACAAAGATGAGCATGATGCAGTTGATCACAGAGTTGAACAGTCCGATGGCCGAGGCATAGGACATGTCGCTGGTGGAGCCCATGCCGACCTTATACACGTGCGTGGAGATGATCTCAGACACGGTGATGTTCGTCGGATACTGCATTAGATAGACCTTTTCAAAGCCGATGGACATGATGCTGCCGCAGCGCATGATCAGCATGATCGCGACCGTCGGCATGATGGCGGGCAGGTCGACGTGGAGAATACGCTTGAAGCGGCTCGCGCCGTCGAGCATGGCGGCCTCATGCAGTTCCTGCGAGACCGAGGCCAGCGCCGCCGTGTAGATGATCGTGTTCCAGCCGAGCGTCTGCCAGACGCCGGACCAGATGTACATGTGGCGGAAGGCACCGACGGTAGTTCGGATGTCGGCTGCAATGCCCGCTCCACCGAACAGGCGGTAGAACACGCCGTAAATACCGTTGACCGGGCTGAGGACAATGTTCAGGATCGTGACCACGATGACCACGGAAATGAAGTGAGGCATGTAGGAGATGGTCTGGGTAAGTTTCTTGAAGCGCTCGCTGGGCAGCGCATTCAGAAGCAGCGCGAAGATGACCGGCAGCGGGAAGGTCGCCAGTGAATAAAAGGAGATCAGAAGCGTATTCTTCAGAATATCCCAGAACTTATAGTTGTTGAAGAACTTGATGAACCACTTGAAGCCGACCCATTCGCTTCCAGTGATACCGGCGCGCGGGCGATAGTCGCGGAACGCGATCTGTGCGCCGTACATCGGGCCGTAGTAGAAAATGATCACATAGATTATGGGGATGAGGATCATCAAATGAAGCTGCCAGTTGCGACGGATACTGCTGCCCGCCGCATGCAGTCTTGGCGCATGCGTCTTCTTCGTTTTCGTTTTTGTTTCCATCCCGGTATCCTTTCCTTTCTCTCTACATTGGGTGCCTGTTTGGGAGCCGTACAGCAGGGCGCATACCAGAGCATGTGCCCTGCTATATGACCCCCATCTTATTTGTTCCCAACGGAGCCGAAGCTACGTTGGGAACAAATAGAACGATTATTCTGCGTTCATGCGCTCATAGGCTGACTGTGCGATCTGCTGCCATTCGTCGATGCCCATTGCGTTCAGGGTCTCAACGTAGGTGTTCCATGCAGCGTCGTCATCGATGTCCTGCGCGCCGGAGATGAACAGTGCTCTCTGCTCGGCGATGTAGTCCTCGATGGTGGCCTTGATGTCGGAAAGCTTTTCGTTCTCTTCCGCGGTGTAGACCAGATTCAGAACGACCTCAGCCTTGCGGCGCTCCTTCTGCTCAGCATAAAGCGGTCTGTTCTGCATTTCGACTCTCCAGTCGGTGCCGTTCGTCAGGTCAAGCTCGCCCGAGCCTGCCTTCACAGTCGCGGTGATGCGGCCGGATTCGGTGTGCCAGTTGGCGTTGCTCTGCTTGGCCCACATGTCATCGAGCACGACGAAGTCGGCGGGGTTGCCGTTCGAGTCGGTGGGGTCATCGGCAGTGGCATAGCGCCAGTGCACGCCTTCCTCGCCGTAGCGAAGGCGCAGATACGCGGCGTCGCTGGACAGGAAGTCGATGAAGCGGATCGCAAGGACGGGATCCGCGCAGTCCTCGGTGATAAAGGTGCTCCACTTGTAGCTGTCGGTGCGGTTCGGGGCATAGCCGCCGAGGCCTTCGCCGCTGGCATCCTGAAGCATGGGCAGCGCGACGAAGTCAAAGATGTTCTCAGAGGCGGTATCCATGCCGAGCGTCGGATGGATCACGGCGACGCCAACGGTCGTCGGGCCATCGGTGGGGGTAGCCAGAGCCTTCATTTCCGCGCCGCTGCTGAGCGAGAAGCAAAGCGGGGAGAACAGGTTCTTCTCATACAGGCCGTTGATATAACGCAGGGCATTGCGATACTGCTCGTGCGTGTAGGGCTGCCACAGCTGGCCGTTGTCAACGTTCCAGAAATAGGTGTCGTTGCAGAAGATAAACGCGTTGATCAGATACTGGGCCGCGTCGCAGCGGTAGCCATGGATCTGACCGACATAGGGGATCTCGTCCGCGATGCCGTTGCCGTTCGGGTCCTGCGTTGCAAACAGGGTCAGAACGTTTTCAAGCTCCTCAACGGTGGTGGGCATTTCGGCGCCGACAGCGTCAAGCCACGTCTTGTTGATGACCTGAAGGTTCTCGCAGCTGTCGACCTCCGCCTTGCTGAAGTACGGCACTGCGTACAGTGCGCCGTTCGTCGGGTCCTGGCCGAACGAGAAGGCGTTCTTCAACTGCTGCTCATAGTTGCCATAAAGTTCAATGCACTTGTTGTACTGCTCCCAGAAATAGTAACCATAGTCATTGAGCAACGGCGTAACGTCGAGGAAATATCCCTCCTCGCCGAGCTGATCGCGTAGCTCCGCGCTGACACAGTCCATGGAATACAGGATGTCGGGCAGCTTTTCGCCGCCGGCGATCATGGCGTTCAGCTGCTGAGAAGCCTCGGTGGTATCGCTGGAGAAGGTGACGAACTCCAGCTCGACGCCGGTCTGCTCCTCAAGCCAGACGGTCAGCGCATTCGTCTTATAGTCTTCCACGTTCACGCTCTGGGGAATGCCGATCGTCAGCGTGGCCTTCTCTCCCTCGGGGACCAGCGGAAGCGCGCCAAGCTCGATCTTGGGCTCCTCGGGCTGCTCGTTGTTTTCCGTATCATCCGTCTTCGGGGTCTCCGAGGGCTCCTCTACTGCGGGGTCCGACGGCTGCTCCGGTTCCTGCTGCGCGCTGCATCCTGCAAGGCAGGCCAGCAGCATCACAAGTGCCAACATGAATGCAAGTACCTTCTTCATTATTTTTCTCTTCCTTCCGTTAAATGTTCGGGGCTTTGCCCCGTGTGTTTATCATAGTCCAGCGTTTCTTTTTTGTTCAATATGCAGTTCACGCCCGCATTTTCCCACATTCTTCATTGGTTATTTTGTCTGAACACAGCATGCACTTTTTGCGTATTTTTCACAATGAAAGGCAGGCATTTTTATCTCATTCCCACATTCTTCTCTCCATTCCTGAATCGTGCGGAGGCATTTTGCGCCATTTCCCGGCGCTTACGGCTTCGCCCCGTCGTCCTCGCTGTTTTCCTCGACGATGATGTTCCGGTACGCTCCGGGCGGCACACCGTGAAATTTCTTGAAGATTCGGTAGAATGTGGAGCTTCCTGGGTAACCGCACGCCTCCATGATGTCCGCGATGCTGTCCTGCGTTGTTGAAAGAAGCTTTGCTGCACGCTTCATGCGCACGGAGACGAGGAACTCACCGAAGCTCATATCCGTGACCTGCCGGACAGCCTCATAGACCCGCTTTTCCGAGATCCCGAAGTGCTCCGCCACAGACGCCGCGCAGAGGTTGCTGTCATTCATGTCCGCGCGCACATAGGAAACGATCTGCTCCATCATGTTCTTTTCACCGCAGTCCTGCTGTTGCTGAATGGCATCGTGTACCTCCAGAAGGCATTTGCGCAGACGCTCCAGATTCTCTTTTGGCAGTTCGCGCTCATCATATTCCGTCTGATCGGAACTGAACAGGATGCCAAGCTCCTCCGCGGCGCTGCGCAACACCAGCCGTATATTATAAAATAGCTCTTTTCCGTTCTGCTGATTGGCCTTCTCGGCCAGGATATTTATGATGCGCTCGCTCACGACTCTGTCATTGGTGAAAATGCTCTGATACAGGCGCTCGTGCTGCACCCACGACATCCCCTGATCGCACAGCAGCTCGCCGTCAAAAATGCGGCAGCCCCTCTTCTGCGGGATCGAGGTGCGGGCCTGATGGGACGCCGCATACAGCTCGGAGACACTGGAGACGATCGCACTGACGCCGCAGCAGACACCCTTCGGATACTCCGTCAGGATAGACTGGCCGAAGCGGTCGACCGACTGGATGAACTGCTGCACAGCCGCGCAGCTGCCCTTCACGATACATCCGGTCTCTTTTTTGTTGAGGATTGTCCAGCTCACGCAGCCGGGCTGTTCCTGAAGATAGGCGCCGAGATTCATATTGACATCCGAGCCTGTGTGCAGGATCGCCACGCAGTACGACCCTGAGGTGAGCATGCTGCTCTCCTTGAGCATTTCCTCCTCCGCCTCGGTCAGCATCACGCCAGACAGTGCGCGGGACAAGAGCTGCCGCGCCAAATAACGCTGCAATTCCTGCTTTTGATCGGTACTTTTGTTAATAAAATCGTCCAGATATTCGATCTCATTGCACTCGCCCTGATGTTCGCCGCCATGGCGGGTGATAAGCTGGCGGAGCGGCGCGACCGCCGCCCGCGACAGCAGGAACGATACCGCCAGCCCGACCATAATCACCATCGCCGTGATGAACGTCAGCATGATGCGCGTCGGGAGCAGCTGCTTCTCAAAGCAGCTGTTCGGAACGTAGACCGAGACAACTGCATGGATCTGGCTGAGCTCAGAGGTAATCTGCTGATACGCCGAAAGCACCTCTCCAACCCCGGCCGGATATGCAAACAGCGCCTGCCCGTCATCCGCCGTGATCTGGATGAACGCCCCCTCGGGAAGGAGCGCGTATCCCAGCATTTCCAGCACCTGTGTCTCGGAATACATTGACATGACAGCAATGCTGCTGTCCAGCGGATGCACGACAAAGGTCAGATAGCGCTGCGGCACATCGCCCATGATCTCTACGGTCTCCAGCGGCAGAAGCCTCTGGCAGTTCCGCGTGCGCAGGCAGCTCAGGACCGTTTCAAGGCTTTCCTCAGCAAAAAGGTATCCCTCCTCAAAGCACGCCTCTGCCTCAGGATAGACATAGCGATTTGTGATGATGCTGTTGACCCGCCCGAAATAAAGGAGCGTCTCAGTGCTCGCGCCATGAAGGCGGATCTGGTTGAGGAGTGATTTTCGCAGCATCGTCAAAATGGGATAGTACTTTTTATCAAAGGATGTGCTCCTGTCCGCCTTGATCAGCGCATAATAGTCGCTGGTCTCGATCCCTGCCGGGATGGCCCCGATGCTGAGCATGTCCGCTTCCATCCGCCCGGCATCGCGCTCCAGTGTCATGCGCATTTCGGAGATTTTCTCGTTTTTGAGGCGATCGATCGATATCTTTGAAATGATTGTCAGCGCCAGCAGGGCCAGCAGCAGGACGGATGTGATCATCACCAGGTATCTCCAGAGCAGCGACCCAGTCCGAAGCTTTGTCCGGACTCTGCCGATCAGGCCGCACACGTCTTTCTCACCGTTCATTGTTTCACCTTCCCTTTTCTCAATTTGTTCTTTTCACCTCTCTATTATAATTACAGAATCCGAGAATGCACATTCCCGTTTCCTGTTTTCTGTTCCCCATTTTCTCGTTTTCGGAAAAAACTCCGCCGTCGCATCCTCTTTTTGAAAAATGCCCTCCAGGTTCTGTACACATGGAGTACGTATCGGAACAATGCGCATCCCGCTTTCGGGGATGGTTTCCTGATCCCGGCTCACCACGCCATTTTCGCATTCCAATATGCTATCATAGCCACAGAATCTCAGCCCATCCACACGATTATCTTTACTGCACAGGAGGGACCGCCATGCTATCGGAACAGCAGCTACAAACGCTTTACAATAGTCTCTCCCTGACAGAGAAGGTCGGGCAGCTCCTTCAGGTCTCCGGTGCGGAGTTCACCGCAGATGGTGAAGTGACCGGGATCGGCAACAGCAAATATACTCCAGAGGAGCTACACGCGGCCGGCTCCGTCCTGGGTATCTACGACGGGGAGCGCATACGGCAGCTTCAGGCGGAACACATGCGCCACAGCCGGATACCGCTCCTGTTCATGGGCGATGTGACCGCCGGATACGTCTCGGCACAGCCGATGCCGCTGGCGCAGGCGTGCTCCTTCTCGCCGGAGCTGGTGCGGCGGCTCGCGCGAAGCGCCTCTGAGGCCGCCGCTTCGCAGGGCCTGCACGTCACATTCTCCCCGATGGCCGATGTCTCACGCGACGCCCGGTGGGGCCGCTGCGCCGAGTCCTATGGCGAGGACGTTCTGCTCTCGTGCCGTATGGCCGCCGCCGCGGTGACTGGATATCAGGAGGGCACGGACGGCGCGCCCCGGCTCTCCTCTTGCGTCAAACATTTCGCCGCCTACGGCGCCGTGGAGGCAGGGCGCGACTATAACAATGCAGAGGTTTCCGAGCGCACGCTGCTGTCGACGTATCTGCCCGCATACAAGGCGGCGATCGGTGCAGGCTGTGATCTGGTCATGACCTCCTTCAACACGATCGGCGGTGTCCCCGTCACGCTCGATCGGCGGCTGTGCCGGGAGCTTCTGCGCAATACGTGGGGCTTTGACGGCGTGCTGATCTCCGATTGGGACGCGCTCGGCCAGTGCGAAAAACACCGCGCGGTCGATCGCACGGAGGATGTAGCCCGATATGGACTGGAGGCCTCGGTCGACATTGAGATGGCGGGCGACCATTATATCCGCTATCTGCCGCAGCTGGTCGAGCGTGGCATGATCCTGGAATCGCTCCTGAAGGAAGCCGTCATGCGCGTGCTGCGGCTTAAAAACAAAAAGGGGCTGCTGGACGCGCCCATTCCGGACATCTCCGCCATTTCCGAAGACAATCTGTCGCGGCATTACGCGCTCGCGCTGGAGGCCGCGGAAAAGGGCTGCGTGCTGCTGGAAAACGACGGCATCCTGCCGCTCAAAAAGCACGCGAAGCTCGCACTCATTGGACCGTATGCCGTCCGCGACCGCGCCTTTATGATGTGGAACAGGCGCAGCCTCCCCGAGGCGGCCAGATACCGGAAGCTGCCCGAGGCGGCATTCCGCCGCGTGATGGACGGCCCCGTCACCGCGGAGCCGGGATGCAGTCTGCTTCCAAGGGGGCACTTTCTGTCAAAGTCGGATCTGGAGCAGGACCCCTGTTATTCCGACCCGGAACAGTATCTTGACCGTGCCCTCCGCGCCGCCGGGCAGGCTGACATCGTGGTTTTGATGCTGGGCGAGCACAGTGAGCAGTCCGGCGAATCGGCCAGCCGCGCGAGCATCCGCCTTCCGGAGCTTCAGCTTGAGCTGATGCGGAAGGTTTCCACCGCAAATCCAAACATCGTCACTGTTGTCTTCAGCGGCCGTCCGGTCGAAATGCAGGAGCTTCGCGCGCACTCCCGCGCACTCATGGAGGCATGGCTTGGCGGCGACGCCGCGATGGAGGCCGTCGCAAACCTTCTCTCCGGGCAGGCCGTCCCCTCCGGGAAACTCGCAATGTCGATCCCGTATACCTCCGGCCAGTGTCCGATCCACTATGACGCATATCCCACCTGCCGTCCCGGCAGCGACCGGACACGGAAGTTCACGACGCGGTATCTCGACGTTCCCAATACGCCGCTGTACCCGTTCGGATATGGCCTGTCCTACTCCGATTTTTGCTATTCGCCCATTTCGGCGTCCGCAGACACCGTCATGGATAACGCACCGCTCACCTTGTCGGTTTCCGTCACGAACACCGGAAACTATGACGCGGAGGAGGTCGTACAGCTCTATCTGCGCGACGAACGCGCCTCGCTCGTCTCTCGTCCGGAGCGTGAGCTTGCGGATTTCACAAGAGTTTTCCTGCACGCGGGCGAGACAAAAGCGCTGCTGTTCCATATCACGGCGGACATGCTCCGTTTTTACGACCGCGATTGCCGGCTCGTCTGCGAGTCGGGCGAATACACCGCCTATATCGGCGGCGACAGCGCCGCTGCCACTCAGGTTCATTTCCGTTACACGCGAGCATAGCTGTCCCCCAATCCAATCAGCCACGCCATAGATATATTGTATATTATATGAGGAGGTTTTTCCATGCAAACGCTGACGTTCGACCTTTCCAAAAAGCAGGGGCCGTTCAAGCCGCTCAACGCGACAAACGGCGGCCCGTGGCACAAGCGTTATTCCAACAAGCAGTACCGCTCCAATCTGGAGGCGTACAAGGCGGCGCGCTTTCCCTATTCCAGAAACCACGACGCCAATCTGAGCGGCGCGACCTATGGCGGGCCTTTCACCGTGGACGTCTCTGTGATCTTCCGCGATTTTTCCGCCGATGTGAACGACCCGGCGGCATATGATTTTGCAAACACGGACGAGTGCGTTCTGTGTACGCTGGATGCGGGGACCAAAACCTTCTACCGCCTCGGCCAGTCCATTGAAAACCAGATCAAAAAGCACGACACCAAGCCCCCGCAGGACACGCTCAAGTGGGTGCAGATCTGTGAGCACATCATCCTGCACTACACGCAGGGCTGGAACAGCGGCTATGCACTCGATATGCCGTACTGGGAGATCTGGAACGAGCCGGATCTGCGCACCGACGACGAGCCTGCCGAAAACAAGCCGACATGGGGCGGCACAAAGGCGGAGTTTTTCGACTTCTTTGAGACCGCGGCCAAATACCTGAAGGGGAAATTCCCGCAGCTGAAGATCGGCGGCCCGGCGGTCGCATTCCGCACGGACTGGGCTGAGGATTTCCTGTCCGAGATGGCAAAAAGAAACGTGCCGCTAGACTTCTTCTCGTGGCACGGCTATCGCACGCAGCCGGGCGACTTTACGGAGCTTGGCCGCTTCTACCGCGCGCTTCTGGACAAATACGGCTATACAAATGCGGAAAACCACGTGAACGAGTGGAACTATATCCGCGACTGGACGGAAAACTTCGTCTACTCGATCGAGACCATCGGCGGCTGCAAGGGCGCCGCCTTTGACATGGCCGCCATCAGCGCCGCGCAGGATTCGCCTATCGATATGATGATGTATTACGACACGCGGCCCTCCAGCTTCTGCGGCCTGTTCGACTATTACACCTACCGCCCGAAAAAGCCGTATTACGTTTTTTACTGGTACGGCAGCTTCTACGACTGCGCACATTTCATCCCCTGCCAGAGCCGCATTCCCGATATTTTTACGCTCTGCGGCATGTATGCCGACGGAAAAACACAGGCCGTCCTGACGTATTACACCGACAAGGACGGCCAGCCTGCCAAAACGGTGACGGTGGATCTTGGCCGGACGGCGAAGTGGGACGTCTATCTGCTCGATGAGACACACAACGCCGAGCGCATCGAAACGACGCAGTGCCCGACGTTCACCCTCCAGCCGAATACCTGTATGCTCCTGAAGGAAGTCGACTGACCGTGCGGCGAAGGTACGAGTATGTATATTCACATTGACGAATCCAGCCGCGTTTTCACGCTGAATACAAAGCATACCAGCTATCAGCTGCGTATCACGCCCGACGGCTTTGTCCACCACGTGTACTACGGCCCCCCGATCGGGAACTTTCCGATGGCTTATAGCGAGTTCACCGCGCAGTTCGGCTTCTCTCCCAACCCCATTTCACACCATGAAAAGCGCGATTATTCCGTAAACGACGCCGCACAGGAATATCCCGGCTGCGGCTGCGGCGATTTCCGCGTTGGGACGATCTGCGTCGAGAACGCGGACGGGAGCCTCTGCGCCCAGTTCCTGTATCACGGATACGAGGTCACGGACGGCAAATATGAGATCAGCGGTCTTCCATCCGCCTGCGGCGCGGAGCAGGACTGCCAGACGCTGCGGATCGACCTGCTCGATCCGGTCACAGATCTGTCAGTCAGCCTGTACTACGGCATATTTTATGAAGCAGACGTCATCACGCGTTATGCGCGGCTTCAAAACCGCGCAGCGCAGGCATGTACGCTCCGCAAGGCCGCGTCCGCCTGTCTGGACATTCCCTTCGGCGATTGGGAGCTGATCCATTTCCACGGGCGGCACTGCATGGAACGTCAGGTTCAGCGACTCCCCGTCAGCAATACCGTTCAGGTCGTCCAGTCCACGCGCGGTGCAAGCAGCCACCAGCACAACCCGTTTGTGATCCTTGCGGAGCCGGAAACAGGCGAGACCGCAGGCGCATGCTTCGGCGCGATGCTCGTCTACTCCGGCAGCTACAAGATCGAGCTGGAGCGTGACCAGCGTCAGTCGACGCGTCTTGTGCTCGGTATCCAGAACGACACGTTTTCTTGGGAGCTTCAGCCGGGTGAGATCTTTTCCACGCCGGAAGTCCTTTTCTCCTACAGCGATAAGGGGCTTGAGACGCTCTCGCATCAATATCACCGCTTCCTGCGCAGACACATCTGCCGCGGGGAATACCGCGATATCCGCAGGCCCATCCTCATCAACAGCTGGGAGGCGGTCTATTTCCACTTTGACGGCGAAAAGCTCCTCGGCCTTGCGCGGCAGGCGGCGGAGCTTGGTGTGGAGCTGTTCGTTCTGGACGACGGCTGGTTCGGCATCCGGGACAACGACCACTCCGGCCTAGGCGACTGGACGTCCAACAAGGAAAAGCTGGGTTGCACGTTCGAGAAGCTCATCGGCAGCATCCGTGCGCTCGGCCTCCAGTTCGGCCTGTGGATTGAGCCGGAGATGGTCAGCATGGACTCTGAGCTTTACCGTACGCATCCCGACTGGGCGCTTCAGGCCCCCGGCCGCGCGCCCGCCTTCAGCCGCAGCCAGTTGGTCCTTGACCTGTCCCGCGCGGATGTCCGCGCATATCTGTATGACTGCATCGCCACGCTTCTCTCGCGGTACGACATCTCCTATATCAAATGGGACATGAACCGGCATCTGAGCGATGTGTTCGGCCGCTATCTTCCGGCGGGCCGTCAGGGCGAGCTGCCGCACTGCTATGTGCTCGGCGTTTACGAGCTGCTTGACCGACTGACAAAGGCGTTCCCCTCCGTCTTGTTTGAAAGCTGCAGCGGCGGAGGCGGCCGCTTTGACGCGGGTATGCTCTGCTATACGCCGCAGATCTGGTGCAGCGACAACACCGACCCCATCGCGCGGCTGAAGATCCAGTACGGCACCTCGTTCGGCTACCCCGTCAGCACCGTAGGCAGCCACGTCTCCGTCAGTCCCAACCACCAGACGGGCCGCACGACGCCCATCGAGACGCGCAGCACCGTCGCGATGTCCGGTACGTTCGGATATGAGCTGAATCTCTACCTGCTCAGCGATGCAGAGCGCGCGGCCATCCCCGCGCAGATCGAAAACTATAAAAAATACTGGGCGCTGATCTCCCACGGCAATTATTACCGTCTGACGAACGCCATGTGGGATACGTTCTTCACTGCGTGGCAGTTTGCCTCCGAGGACCGGAGCGAGGCTCTGCTGAACGTCGTGGTCCTGTCACCCGAAGCCACCGCCTGCCCCATCCACCTCCGGCTGCGCGGGCTGGACCCGGACGCGCTGTACACCCTTGAGGGCATCGGCACCGTCTTCTCCGGCGCGGCCCTGATGTACGGCGGATATACGCTCCCGCGGATGCGCCGCGACTATCCGTCCGTGCAATTACATTTTCAGAAAATGGAGAAAGTATATGAAGGACAACGCGAATCCCTGTGACAGCGGGCGCTTCCGTTGTGAGACCTGCCCGCGTGCCGCGCCGGAAAATCAGATCACGGGCACGCAATACCGCTTTACCGTCCTGACCCCGCGCCTTATCCGCATGGAATATGCGCCGAGCGGCGCGTTTGAGGACCGCGCCAGCCAGACGGTCTTCTTCCGCGACTTCCCCGCGTGCACCTTTCAAGCGGAGCGCAAAGACGGTCTTCTGACCGTGAACACGGGCGAGCTGCTGCTGACCTATCGGGAGAACGAGCCGTTCTCCCCCGATACGCTCTGCTTGCGGCTTCTGCACGAGCCGGGCGCGTTCTGGCACTACGGCGAGGACTATGAGGACCTCGGAGGCACTGCTGAAACGCTGGACGGCATCGACGGCGCGGTGCCCATCGGGCGCGGCGTATGCTCCATGCATGGCTTTTCCGTTCTTGACGACTCCCATACGATGCTCCTGAATGCAGAGGGCTGGGTCGAGGTGCGGCCTGCCAGAACGCTCGACGTCTACTTCTTCGGCTACGGCTTTTCCTACCGCGATGCCGTCCGCGATTTTTACCGCTTGACCGGAGCACCCGCCATGCTGCCCGCCTACGCAATGGGCAACTGGTGGAGTCGCTATTATCCGTACACGCAGGACGAGTACCTTGCGCTGATGGACCGCTTCCGGGAGGAGGATATCCCGTTCTCCGTCGGTGTTGTGGACATGGACTGGCACATCGTAAATATCTCCGAGGAGCTTCGGGACGACACCGAAAATTGGCAGACCAAGTGGCGTCCGGGCTGGACGGGCTACACATGGAACGCCACTCTTTTCCCCGATCACCGGGCATTTCTTCAGGGCCTGCATAAGCGGAACCTGAAAACGGCACTGTGCCTGCATCCGGCCTCCGGCGTACGCCGGCACGAGGTCCAATACGCAGAGATGGCAAAGCGGCTCGGTGTCCAAAACGGGCAGCGCATTCCCTTTGACATTCTGTCTCCAAAATACATGGCGCTCTATTTTGATGTGCTGCACCATCCTTATGAGGCCGACGGCGTGGATTTCTGGTGGTTGGACTGGCAGCAAGGTAAGGATTACAAATGGATCCACGAAATCGCGGGCGACCCGTTGGACGCGCGCGAATGTCTCGACCCGCTGTGGATGCTCAATCACCTGCACACGCTGGACATCTCCCGCACCGGGAAGCGTCCGATGCTCTTTTCCCGCTATGCGGGGCCGGGCAGCCACCGATACGCCATCGGCTTCTCAGGCGACTCGGGCGTCTCGTGGGAGTCGCTGAGATTCCAGCCGTATTTCACCGCCGCCGCGTCAAACATCGGCTACTGTTGGTGGAGCCACGACATCGGCGGCCACTACGGCGGCTACCGCGACGACGAGCTGACGCTCCGCTGGATCCAGCTCGGGACGTTCTCCCCGATCTCGCGCCTGCACAGCAGCACCAGCCATTTCATCCGCAAAGAGCCGTGGTTCTTCCCGCCAGAGATCGCCGATGCCATGAAGCAGGCGCTGCGTTTGCGGCACCAGTTGTTCCCGTACCTGTACACAATGAATCACCGCTGCCACACGGAGCTGGAGCCGATGATCCAGCCGATGTATTACAGCCACCCGAAATGCGGCGCAGCCTATACCGTCCCGCAGCAGTTCTGGTTCGGCTCTGAGCTGATCGTCGCGCCCATCTGCGAGCACACGAGCGAAAAGGACGGCCTTGCCAGAGCCGACGCATGGCTCCCTGCCGGAGACTGGTTCGATTTCTTCAGCGGCCTTCATTACATCAGCAGCCGCGGCAGAAAGCTCGAGCTTTACCGGACGCGTGCGCAGTATCCAGTTCTGGCGAAGGCCGGCGCGATCGTCCCCATGATGTGCCCCGCTCCGAAGGACAATCGGCTGTATAACTGCCCGGATATGCAGGTCAGAGTCTTCCCCGGCCAGAATGGCTGCTTCACGCTCTATGAGGACTCCGGCGAGGGAAACGCATACCAAAGCGGTGCGTTCGCCGAAACAGAGCTGACGCTCGACTGGGGCACGGAGGCCTGCTTCACGATCCATCCCGCACAGGGTGAGCGCTCGCTCATCCCCGCCGTGCGGTGCTGGGAGATCCAATTCACAGGCTTCCACCGGGACGCCGCAGTCTCCGCCCTTGTCGGTGAGCGCGCCGCGGAGGTCTGCCCGGTCTATGATCCGGCGCAAAACACCTTGACCGTCACAATCACAGCTCCTGTGACAGCGCGCATTCATCTCCTGATCTCCGGCCCGTCTCTGATGCACGACAACGCCGACCGGATGGAGCGCTGTATGACGCTGCTTCAGAGCTATCAGGCCGCGCACAGCCGCAAGCAGCGGCTGCTGGACGTGCTCCGGAGCCTCGACCCCGGCATAAAGCCGGAAAAACTCCCGTTCCGTCTCGCGCCGGAATCGCCCGAGGACAGTCATTTCATCCGCGCGCTCGTCGAGCTTCTCACGCTGACAGCGGACTGAGCCGCGTACAGCACATATGCATACCGCCGCTTCTGCGGCATAACAGGGGAGGACAACCTATGTCAAAAGCAAGCATCCGCATCGAGCAGCTGACGCTCCCAACCTATCCGGAGCCACCGAAGGAGGAAATGCCTCTGTTCGCCGAGCACCGTGTGCATCAACGCTCCACCGGCCGCCCGTACCCCAACAAGGCCGTTCTGGAGGTCAACCGCAGTTTCCGTGAGGAAAAAAGCTATACCATTGTGCATCTGGAAAACGAATATCTGGACGTTCTGGTGCTCCCAGAGATCGGGGGAAGGATCTTCGCCGCGCGGGACAAGACCACCGACTATGACTTTTTCTACCGCCAGCACGTCATCAAGCCCAGCCTGATCGGCGCGCTCGGCTCGTGGATCTCCGGCGGCGTGGAGTTCAACTGGCCGTATCACCACAGGCCGTCCGGCTTTCTGCCCTGCGATTTTGAAACGGAGGAATGCGCCGACGGCAGCGTGATCTGCTGGCTGTCCGAGCACGACCCAATCGACCGCATGAAGGGCACCGTCGGTGTGGTCCTGCGCCCCGGCGTTGCGTATCTGGAAACGCGCATGCGTCTGTGCAACCGGACGCCCGTCACCAGAAGCTTCCTCTGGTGGGAGAATGCCGCCGTTCCCGTGAACGAGCACTATCAGATCTTCTTCCCCAAGGACGTCACGTATGTGAACTTTCACTATCTGGACTCCCGCGCCTCCTATCCCGTCGCGGGCGACTGCACCTTCAACGGGATCGACATGCGCACGCCGCGAGACATTTCGTGGCATAAGAACACGCAGGACGCGACCTCATATTTCGCCTGCGCCTCCAAATATGACTTCTTCGGCGGATACGACCACGGCTTTGACTGCGGCGTCGTCCACATCGGCGACCATCATATCTCGCCGGGCAAGAAGATGTTCACATGGGCCTATAATCAGCTCGCAAAAACGTGGGAGAACACCCTGACCGACACCGACGGCCAGTATGCCGAGCTGATGGCAGGTTCCTACACGGATAACCAGCCCAATTTTGCCTGGCTCGAGCCGTATGAGACCAAAGAATTCTCGCAGTACTGGTACCCGATCAGCCGGATCGGCACGCCGGATTTTGCAAATCTCCAATGCGCGATCTCCCTGCAGGAGGATACCGTCTGGCTTCAGGCGACCGAGCCGCTCGGCGAGGCGCTGGTCGAGATCACGGCGGACGGCGCCGTGATCCTGTCCGAGCGCGTCGTCTTAAACCCCGGTGCACCTGTAAAGCTCGACTGGCAGCGCCCCAGTGCGCTCGTCTCCATCCGCGTCACCTCCGGCGGCCGCACGGCGGCGGAGTACACCGAGGAGCGCCCCGATCATCTGAAAAAGCCCCCTGTGAAGGATCCCATGCCGCTTGCCGCCGAGCTGCGCTCGGCAGACGAGCTGTATCTGGCGGGCGTGCATGTCGAGCAGTACCGCGACCCCGCCGTGATGCCTGACGCCTACTGGCTGGAGGGCCTGAAACGGGATCCCTATCACGCCGGGTGCCTGCTCAGCATGGCGAAATACTGCTGTCAGATGGGGCGGCTCGACGAGGCGGAGAGCTATGCCCGCCGCGGTCTTGCCAGTCTGACGAAATTCAACATGCACATGCAGAGCGGCGACCCATACTATCTGCTTGGTCTCATTCTTGAGGAGCAGGAACGGATGGATGAGGCCTATGACGCCTATTATAAGGCAAGCTGGAACGGCGGCGCAGTCGCCCGCTCCATGGGTCGGCTCGTGTGTCTGGATCTCCGGCGCGGCGACCCCGCCGCCGCGATCCGTCATGCAAACACGGCTCTGAGCCGTGACGCGGACCATCCGCTGGCCCCGGTCGTGCTCGTGCTGGCGCATCGTGCGCTGGGCGAGACGGAAACAGCCGATGCCATTCTCGCGCAGGCCATGCAGAATGACCGCATGAACTATCTGCTCCGCTGGCTCGGCGGCGTGGAGCGCGCGTATTTCTTCTCCAAGCTGGACGCCGCGCCGGATCAGACCACGCTGGACATGGCATTCGATCTGGAGTCCATGGGCCAGTACGCTCTGGCGCAGCAGCTTCTGGAGCAGTACGGCCAGGCATATCCGCAGACGGTCATGACGCTCTATACGCTCGCCTTCCTGCAAAGCAGGCAGGGGCTTTCCTACCGTCAGACGCTCTGTGCTGCCGACGAAGCGAGTCTCCTCGACACCTACCCCGTGCGGCCCGGCGAGCTGCGGGTGCTGACATTTGCCCGCGGCGAAGGCTGCCGCCGCGCGCCCTTCCTCCTCGGCTGCATGCGCTATCACATGCGCTGCTACGAGGCGGCGGCTGCGCTGTTTGAAGAGAACATCCGCCTTGAGCCGGAGAACTATATGCCCTACCGCTGTCTGGCCGTGGCCTATTTCACGCACCTTGGCCGAAAGGAAGAGGCCGCGAGGCTGATGGAAACGGCGCGGAGCCTGAATTGCAGCCAGCAGATCCTCTATGAATCCGTGATCCTGATGGATCTGTCCGGCGCCTCCGCCGCCGAAAAGCTTGCGCTGCTGGAGCCGCACGCCTCCGGATTCCGCCGCGACGACCTGTTCGTGGAGCTTGCCAAGGCCTATAATCAGAGCTTCCAGCCGGAAAAGGCGCTGGCGCTGCTGAACAGTCATGTATTTGTCTCCTGTGAAGGCGGCGAGCATGCGATCGCCGATCAATACATGTACGCGCTTTTCCAGCAGGGCATGCGGAAAAAGCAGGCGCAGGACTACGCCGGGGCGTATGAGACGCTGCGCTCGGCGATGACGCTGCCGCAGAGTCTCGGCTCCGGCATCTGGAACCGGTGTAAATACGTACCCTATCAGTTCCACATGGCACAGTGCCTTGAGCAGTTGGGCCGCACGGAAGAGGCGCGCGAAATATATCAGATGATCCTTGATATCGAGATCGAGTTCTTCAGCAAAATACACCTGCGGGAGCTTCCCTATTATCAGGCGCTGTGCGCCGAAGCGCTCGGCCAGCAGCCGCGGGCATGGGATATCATGGCGCGTGTCAAGCGCGCGTGGAGTCTTGAGCTGGACCGCGTGGACAACGGCTTCTTTGCCACAACGCCGTTTTTCATTTCCTTTGCACCGGAGCCGCGTCTGGCCCGCCGGGCGTACTATCTGTATCTGCTGGGCCTCGTCTCCCTGTATGAAGGGCAGCGACAGGAGGCAGATGCCCGCTTCCGCGAGAGCTATGCGCTGAACTCCGACAATCTGTTCTGCCTTTATTACGCGCATCTGCTTCCCTGAGCAAAGATCGCATACATTTCACGGAGGAATGACATGCTGAAACACACGATCCCTCTCGTCTCCGGCCGCTGGACGGCTGAGATCGCGCCGGACCGCGGCGCAAACCCCATCCGCGTGCAGTACGGCGGCGAGGACATCCTGATCCCGTGGACGGCGGAGGACGAAAACCCGTTTCTGATCGGCTCACCGCTGCTCTTGCCCGCGAACCGCACCGCCGGAGGCCGCTTTTCCTTCCACGGCACGGAGTACACCCTGCCGATCAGCGACAGCTTTCACTGCGCCAATCTGCATGGCAGCCTGTATCTCCAGCGCTTTCAGGTGACGGAGCAATCGCCCTCCTGCGTCGGCCTGCACTTTGAAAATCAGGGCGAGATATTCCCGTTCGCCTTCGTGATCCGCGTCCGCTACCACATTGAGGACAGCAGCTTCGTCTCCGAGTATGTGATCGAAAATCCCGCCGACACGCCCATGCCGTTCACCTTCGCCCTGCACACCACGTTCCGGGACGCAGGCTGGTTTCAGGTCCCGCTGGCAGCATGTCAGGAAAAGGACTGCCGTCACATCCCGACAGGACGATACATTCCTCTCTCGCCGCGCGAGCGCGGCTGCTGCGAGTGTGCCCGCTCGACCGGTGTTCCCTTCTCCGGCTATTTCCGCGCGGCGGGCGATACGGCCCGAATCGGTCCCCACATCCGGTATCACGTCGAGGGCTTCGACCACTGGGTCCTGTATAACGGCTGTGGCACAGGTGGCTTTCTGTGCGTTGAGCCGCAGCTCGGCGCAGTAAACGCCCTGAACGACGAGCAAAACTGCCCCATTCTCCCGCCAAAGGGTCATATTTTCCTGAAAACACGAATCTCGATCTGCAAATAGTGCCGGAATCAGAGGAAGATGAAAAATCGGTGCGGCCCGTATGGACCGCACCGATCAGCGTGTCGAAAAAGTCTTTTTTTTCCGCTAAGTCCTGTTTTCTGAACTTTTTTGAAGTTCAGAAAACCGCTTGATTGAACGCGAAGGGGGCTCTTTGCCCCCCTTCACACTATTACAATAAATTTTGGTTGGAAGCCCAGCGGCCAGCTGGGCTTCTTTCCATCTCTTTCCTAAGCTACAATAAGGGGAGCAACTGGCTGACCATTCACTCTTTGGGCTTCCATGTCCGCGGGGAAGACTGTCATCCATCCCCTTATTGCAGCGTTCGATTTGAGCAGGTCGAGCCATAGCGGAAGATACCCGGCTTCTGCTGAAGAACTGCTACCGCCAGTACCGGCAGTATTCCAAGGTGCAGACGGTTCTGAAATATAATCTGATCACATTGCTGGATATGGTGTTTCCAAATGCCAACCGCTTGTTTTCAAGCCCGATCCGTGGGGATGGGAGTGAAAAGTGGGTGGATTTTGTGGCTGAGTTCTGGCATTGTCGCTGCGTCAGTGAAAAATCCGAGAACGCATTCACAAACAAATACCAGCGGTGGTGCAGAAAGCACGGCTACAACTTCAGTGAATCAAAGGTGCACATCCTTCACACCGAAGCCAGCGGACATATTGGCATCATGCCGAAATCCGAAACGATAAAGATTCTTGTGAAACAAGCTGTTGCACAGCTCAGAGCATCTTCTACCGCGCATGCTGTGCTCAAACAGGAAATGCAGTCATTGGCTTCTCAACTGCCGGAATATCCCGTTGTTAGAACAGCATGCCGAGCACATACTGCTTAAAATCCCAGCCGTCCACGCTCCCGCGCAGATCGTTTGCAATGCCCCAGATCGTGCGGTGCAGCTCATCCCGCTCCTGCTCTTTTCGATTGTCTGCCATAAAAACGCCCTCTCTTTCTTTTGTGCATATAGAACATGGTGATATGATACCAAAAAAGTAGACGCAAAAAGATAGGTCACCTTGATGTATAATGAAGAAGTCAAGGAGTTGAGAGGGATGGGAAAATACCAGTTCAGTTATGAAGAAAAGATCACTATAGTCAGAGAACATGAAGAGAAGCATAAGACATTGAAACCCAGTCATCAATGATTTCCCTGACCTGCTCAAACTCGGTGCATCCGGATACATCAATTTCATCTTTCATATGCCCAAAGAAACTCTCTTGCGGTGCGTTATCCCAGCAGTTTCCACGTCGAGACATAGATTGACGCAGATCATGATCTTTCAAAAGTTGGCGGAATTTTTTGCTGGTGTAATGAAAACCCTGATCGCTATGAATCAGAACATCCGCATCCAGAGAGATGCCATGATGATTGAGCAGGTAAGTTACTGTGTCCAGTACAAAGTCGAGCGCCAGAGACCTGCTGAGAACGTGAGCCAGTATCTGCTTTGTATATGCGTCCAGAATTGTTGAAAGATAGCAAAAAATCCCATTGTAAGGTATATATGTGATGTCCGTAAGCAATACACTTCTTGCTCCATATGCTGTAAACTCACGATTCAGCAGATTCTCGGCAACATTGTTGGTTCTCAGTGCCTTTGCCATTCGGCGGTAGGGGTTCGCTTTACGGACCGGACAGGTTAATCCGTATTTCCGCATCAGACGCTGTATTTTCTTAACGTTCATTTGTACAGGCTGAGACAGATGCAGAAGGCGCACATGGATCCCCCGATCCCTTTGTCGTAGCCACGGAACCGATATGCCTGCAGGATCAACTCAAAGTCGGCACGATCTTTGAGTTCACGTTTTTGACGTATCGGCGTGGCATTCAACCAGCAATAATACCATCGGCGATCCTCCTCAAACGGTTTGTCGGATGTTAACTCTCCTGGCTGCTTTTTGCAAGTACATTTTTTGAAAATCAAATCAGGGAGATCGTCATGAACCAAACTACAAAACCAGCGGCCTGCCCTGATTCCGTCCGTGTCGAGCGCATTCAGATCTCGCACGGACAAGCCATCCGCGTCGTCTCTGTTTTTCCGAAAAACGGAAGTCAGACAGTGGAAGAAAAACTCAGGGTTTTGGCAGAGTTGGAACTTCAACGAAAAAAGCCGGCATAAGGGCTAGACTTCTCGCGCCGCTTGGAGTATTGTGTGCTCACAATGCTCTGAGCGGTTTGACCAGAAGGAGGAAAGACAAATGTCAAACCAGAAGAAAACCGCCCTCTACTGCCGGCTCAGTCAGGATGACGGCTTAGATGGCGATTCCAACAGCATCCAGAATCAAAAAAGCATCCTGCAAAGGTTCGCAGAAGATCATCATTTTCCAAGCCCGTGTTTCTATGTGGACGACGGTTTTTCAGGCGGTAACTTCCAAAGACCTGCATTTCAGCAGATGATCGCGGACATGGAAAACGGCAAGATTGGAATCATCGTGACCAAGGATCTCAGCCGCCTTGGCAGAAATCAGCTTCATACCGGTCTCTATATTGAGGAGCGCTTTCCGATGTTCGGCGTCCGGTACATTGCGATCAACGACAATGTGGACACGGAAAACGCAGAGAGCAATGATCTCATGCCGTTCAAAAATTTGTTCAACGAGTGGTTTATTCGGGACACCAGCCGGAAGATCCGTGCGGTGCTGAAGGCCAAGGCGGAACGGGGGGAACGGCTGGGAACCAGAACGCCTTACGGCTACCGAAAGGACCCGGACACGAAAAAACTAATCGTGGATGAGGAGGCGGCAGCCATCGTCCGCAGGATCTTTGCTATGTGCGCCGGCGGCAGCGGCCCCAGCCAAATTGCCCGCATTCTCAAGAAAGAGCAGATCCTGACGCCTACCATGTACGCCTACACCAAGTACGGCATGACTCATACGGGATTGGATACCCAGCGCCCATATCACTGGTCTGGGGATACAGTAGCGGATATGTTGGAAAACGAGATCTATCTGGGCAATACCGTCAACATGAAGCACAGCAGCAGATCCTACAAGGACAAGCGAAGGGTCGAACATCCAAGAGAGGAATGCCTGGTCTTTGAGAACACCCATCCCGCCCTCATTACGCGGGAGGTCTGGGACATGGTACAGAGAGTGCGGAAGAACAAGCGCCGTCTGACCAAGATGGAAGAACAGAACAAGTACTCCGGCCTTGTGTTCTGCGCCGACTGCGGCTCCAACATGGTGCTGCACCGGGCGCATACCATGTCCGCCAGCTACAATCACTTTACCTGCCGCACCTACAAGAAGGATGGGGAAGCCTGTACGGGCCACTACATCCGGGAGTGCGTTCTGGACGAGATCGTACTGGAGGACCTGCGCCGGGTGACGAGCGCGGCGCGGGAACATCCGGAAAAGTTCGCCGCCTACATTGGCAGCAAGCAGTCCGCCGAGCTTCAGCGGGAGATCCGCAGGCAGGAGAAAGAACTGGCCGCCATGCGGAAGCGGAAAATGGAATTGGACACCATCTTTAAGAAGCTGTATGAGGATAGCGTGCTGGGCCGTATCACCACGGAGCAGTTCCAAATGCTCTCCGGCAGCTACACGGAAGAACAGAGCCGCATCACAGCCGGTATTCCACAGAAAGAGAGTGAGATCCAGTGCCTGCGGGAAACGGTGAGCGGGACGGACAGCTTCCTTGATAAGGCGAAGCGGTACACGGATATCACGGAACTGACGCCGGAGCTGCTGCGGCTGTTCATTGAGAAGATCGTGGTTCACGAGAAAGAGGTAAAGTGGTCTAAACACGCTCCCCAGACCGTGGAGATCTACTACAACGGCATTGGCTATGTCGGCAGCGGTCAGCAGGATGTGGAAGAAGCACTGGAAGCACCGGAATCCCTACAAACCCAGGACACAGAGAAGCCCCGGCAGGCATCGTAAACACGATGACCTGCCGGGGTATCCCAGGAATCACTTGTTACCCCTGTGAGGGGGGAACAAAAGCCGCTCCGGTGTTTTTGCACGCCTTCGCCGGATTTCCACACAATGGCAGGCGGAAAACCGCATGGTCCGCAGTCTCCGGACGCAAACTAGGACCACCTGAGAACAACGAAGGAGGTCCTGGAACTTGAACCATTCCACCCGTTTCCGCCGCGTTTTCGCGGCGCTTCTGACCCTCTGCCTGCTGCTGGCCACCCCGGCCCTGGCCGCCCAGCAGACCTCCGCCCCCGCCGCCCGGGAGCTGGAGATCCGCACCTACCGGAACATCCCCTACCACGCCCGCTTCCT
>ERZ825896.717-NODE-717-length-40988-cov-4.870154_pt1 | contig 40988 bp, 36 predicted proteins | sample MGYA00519858_ERZ825896 | MGnify/ENA primary metagenome ERZ825896 (study PRJEB31778, sample SAMEA3449214) | human gut metagenome | biome: human gut; feature: human-associated habitat; material: faeces | place: United Kingdom | collected 2010/2012 ... | reverse complement strand
ACAGGAAAGAGCTTGTTAATCAAGAAGTAATTCTATTTATAAAGCCCCTCGGTGTAATGGTTTCGTCGCCGTCTCGTGAAATCCATTCACCTCAGGGCCTTCATAAAATGGTTTCGTAATATAAAAAAGACCTCCCTCGGGAGGTCTTTTTTTAACATACACGAAGCAATTACGCCTTCTTCTTGAACAATGTCTGGCAGCCTTCTTTTGCAAGAACGAGTGACAGAAGAACAAGTAAGCTTCCGATTATTGCACGGATCCAGCTCCACATATCGACTGCGTTTGTGACGTTTGCGTAGATGGTCTGAAGAAGTGAGATTACTGTTACGATAAGCATAAATGCCATTGGGAAGATGAGCATCTTATTGTTTTTGCCGACTTTGCCAAGCCATGCAGCTACAGCTAACAGACCAAGTGCAGCAAGCAGCTGGTTGGATGCACCAAACAATGCCCAAATCTTTGCATAACCTGTCATACCAAGTGCAATGCCAAGAACTACTGTAATAATTGTAGCAAAATATGGATCTGTTAAAACTCTCTTAATGCCTGTAGCGTCCTTGTATGTCTCACCAGGTGCTAACCAGAACTCCTGGAACATATATCTAGCAAGACGAGTTGCAGTATCAAGTGAAGTCAGACAGAATGCAGAAACAGCAAGGATTAACAGTGAGTAGATAACACTCTCTGCACCAGCTAAAAATGGAATCTTTGCGCACATACGTGAGATACCAGTAGCAAATACAGCGGTAGGAGTTACGATTCCGCCTGGAACATACTCACTCCAGATATAGCCAACAGCACATACAGAGATGATTGCAAGTACACACTCAATTAACATGCCGCCGTATGCAATCGGAAGAGCATCATTTTCCTTATCAAGCTGCTTAGAAGTAGTACCAGAAGCAACTAATGAATGGAAACCAGAGATTGCACCACATGCAATAGTAACAAACAATGCCGGGAACATAGTTCCAAGAGAAACACCAGAACCAACAGTACCCTTATCAACGAAGCTGGTAAAAGCCGGAATATCAATAGTCGGATGAGCACCGAAGATTCCAATAACAGCGACGATCATCATGCCATACAGTAAGAAAGAGCTTAAATAATCTCTTGGCTGAAGTAAAATCCATACAGGTGTAACAGATGCGATAGCAATATAGATACCAACAATGATCATCCATGTATCACCGCTTAAATAAAGCGGATGCCAGTTAAGACCAATTGCCATACATGCAATGATAACAGCAACACCGATTACAGTAGCGATTGCGATATGTACATTTTTTCTGTAAACAAAGAAACCAAAAGCAATGGCGACTAAGATAAACAGAATAGAAATCATAGCAGTAGAAGCATTTGCGGAGCTGGCTGCAACATCAACTGCACCATCAGCGGTGTATGTAGCTTTAAAAGTATTTGCAACGATAGAAGCAAATGCAGCTACAACAAGAATAAGTGTCAGGTAAGCAAATGTTAAGAAAAGTCTCTTTGCACGCTTGCCAATAGAAGTTTCGATGATCTCACCGATTGACTGGCCCTTATTTCTTAAGGATGCAAATAATGCACCAAAGTCATGAGTAGCACCGAAGAAGATACCGCCGATCAAAACCCACAGCATAACAGGAATCCAGCCAAAAACAGCGGCCTGAATAGGTCCGTTTATAGGTCCTGCACCAGCGATAGATGAAAAGTGATGTCCCATAAGGACAGGAGCCTTAGCCGGAACATAATCCTGACCATCCTCCATTGTGTGAGCAGGAGTCTCTTCCTTATTCTCACCAAGTCCCCACTGCTTTGCCAGCCATCCGCCATAGAAGATGTAACCAGCAACTAAAATGGCAACGCCTACTACGAGAAGTACAACTGCGTTCATTTGTGTTTCCTCCTTTTTTTCGTGACAGAGAGGAGGGTCTGCTTTAGCGGTCGTCCCGCCCAGTTTGTGTAAATCCTTTTCGAAGTACAGTCATATGCTGCGATACGGTAATCCATCCAACCATAAAGCGACATGCGATAGTCTCTGTGACAGCGTGTCTTTTTAATAAGCTTAGGCACTTCAGGGGCTATAGACTCTGCCAGAAAAACGACAGACACATAGGTGTACATGTGGTCCTTTTTCGGTTCCACACGTGACAAGCCTTCCTCAAGCAGTGCATCGTTGTAAGTGCGAAAAGTCTCCTCATCCAAATGGCCAGTTCGTATAAAGAAGACATATTCGTGAGCTTCAGCGGCCCACAGCTGAGCTTTTTTGACCAAGACATACTTTTCAGAAAAAGAATGAAAAGCAGCCTCAGCCGCAACTGAAAGATCCTTGTAAGAGGTATCACGGATGATATCAAAGTAGTCGCTGTAAGATAACAGCAGCCTCTCAAAAAATTCGTCTGAAGTCAATTCCATAATAACCTCCCAGCCTCTGTCAATGATAAATGTGATAAAGAAATTTTTATCCTGCTAAGCGTATCACAAAAAAAATCAAACGACAAGGTGTGAATTTAATCTAAACTTAACATATTTTATCCTTTTTTTATAAATAGCATAATTAAAATCATAATTTGTTGATTAAAAAAAGTAAGTATGGTATCCTTCTTCATGGAAAAAAAGATATCCGGGGGAAAGAAAGTGATAAAATGGCTGAAAAAACATCTTGCCTTTGACAAAAACAAAGACGCAGACATACAACTAAAAGAGAGCACGCGTGCTCTTAAAAATCCAGGCTGTGGCTGGTATCATATTTACACCTTTGATCTCTCAAAAGAAAACTTTCTTTACATAGATTGTGAGGAAGAAGAACTTGTTCTTCTTCTCATTGATATTCATGCGTTTCGTGGCTGTGAGCAAATTCCAAAAGAAGCACTTGAATATTTTTCTAGTATCCTCACCTTCTTTGAGCAGCATGACAAAGGAATAATCCTTCGCATCGTCTACGATACAAACGGACGAGGAATGGAAAATGAGCCATCATCAATCAAAATCGTCAAAAGTCACATGAAGCAGTTAGGAAGCATCATATGTGAGCACATGAGCAAAAAGGAGAGTCTGCCTGGAAAGATTCTAGTTCATCAGGGACTTTTTGTCGGCAGCTGGGGCGAGATGCATGGCTCCAAATTTCTAAGTGAAGCACGAATGAAAGAACTATCTGATACATTTTTAGAGGCCACTAAAGGCAGTTGCCCTATCGCAGTCAGAAAGCCGGTACAATTAAGGCAGCTTAGCTGCCAAAAGACAGCATCTAATACAAACTTCACACTCTTTAATGACGCTATATTTGGCTCAGAGACAGATCTAGGCACATACGGCACAATACGCAAAAGTGCATTGTCTGAAAACAGCGAAAGAGAAAAGACACCTTGGGCACGTGAAGACGAGCTTTCATGGCAGCAAAGCTTTATGCAGCAAAGCTTTTGCGGAGGAGAGGTGCTTGGCGGGATGAACACGGTATCAGAAAGCCCAGGCAATACAGATTACCCACAAAGGACACTTGACTGGAATCAGGTAGTGGCAGACCTTGCAAAGATGCATGTCAGCTACCTAAATAGTATCTACAGTAAAGAAGTACTAGATGACTGGAAGGCACATCGTATTATGTGGAATGGCGAAGAGATAAGCGAATATGACTATATTGGACGTCATATGGGATACCGATTTACTGTCACACAGGTTAAGATATCATGTGTCAGTCCGGAAAAGAAAAAGCAGACACAAGATACACAAAACCAGATCTCTGAAAACGTCATTACATTCACAATTAAAAATACCGGCTTTGCCAATATGTGCGAAGAGGTAGTTTGCAGACTGATTCTTACAAAAAACAACAAAAACATCAGAGCCTTCGAAATCAAAAGTGATCCGAGCACATGGAACAGCGGCACAGATACTGTTATAGAATGTCACATTCCGAAAGAAGTATGGACGCAGAAATCACAGCAAACAAAATTATTTCTTCAGCTCACACGAAAAAGAGACGGCCGCATAATCGAATGGGCAAACGAAGAATATGACTGCCAATTTGGTGTTTTATTATCATCCGTTGATTAGTTTTGAAATTAGTATTGACAAGAAGACAAAAAAGAGATATGCTTACAACCGTATTGCGGTTACAGGCCGATAAACGAATGATGGTAGTCTGTAACCGTAATTTAAAACCAATTTGTTCACGAAAATAGAAAGGACAAATAATATGAACAAACAAGAATGCGATATTTTAGAGGCGCTTCACGCAGAGCCATATATCAATCAGCGTGTATTATCGGATCTAAGTGGTCATTCGCTTGGAATTGTAAACCGTTCGCTGCGTCAGCTGCTAAAGGAAGGATATATTGACGATAATATTCGATTGACAAAGAAGGCTGAGAATGAATTTGCAGATAAGGCACCAAAGCAGGCTATTATTCTTGCAGCGGGATTTGGTATGCGTATGGTGCCGATTAATCTTGAATCATCGAAGGCTTTTTTACAGGTAAATGGCGAGTATCTGATTGAGCGTTTGATTCGCCAGCTGCACGAGGTAGGAATAAAAAAAATCTACGTCGTTGTCGGTTTTATGAAGGAGCAGTTTGAATATTTGATTGACGAATTTGGAGTAGAGCTTGTAATCAATACAGAGTATGCTGGAAAAAATAACCTGCATTCTATGAAATTGGTATCAGACCATCTCGCGAATGCGTATGTTGTTCCATGTGATATCTGGTGTGACAAGAACCCATTTCGCACAGCTGAGCTGTATTCCTGGTATATGGTCAGTGATCTGGTAGATGAGCAGAGTGATGTTCGTGTCAATCGAAAGATGGAGCTTGTGCGCACATCGCAGACGGCAGGAAATGCTATGATTGGCATTGCCTATCTGACGGCAGAAGATGCAGCGCTTGTGACAGAACGGATTGTACAGCTAGTCGAAAAAGCGGCATATGATGATTCCTTCTGGGAAGAGGCTCTTTACAAGAAAGATCGTATGATTGTGGCGGCGCGTGTTGTCCATGCATGCGATGTTGTTGAGATAAACACCTACGAGCAGCTGCGAGACTTAGATAGCGATTCTGAACAGCTAAAATCCGATGCGATCGCTGTCATTGCAAAACAGCTGCAGGCCGATCCAAAAGAGATCGTCGAGATTTCTGTTCTAAAAAAAGGCATGACCAATCGTTCATTTTTGTTCTCATGCAAGGGCAAAAAGTATATCATGCGTATTCCGGGAGAAGGCACCTCACAGTTGATTAGCCGCAAGGAAGAAGCCGATGTGTATCGTGCAATTTCTGGAAAAGGCATTTGTGATGATCCAGTTTACATTAATCCAGCAAACGGCTACAAGATTACCGCATTTTTAGAGGGAGTTCGTCCATGTGATCCATTAAACGTAAGTGATCTGAAGAAATGCATGAAGCTGTTGAAAAAATTTCATCAGATGGAACTTACAGTTGATCATGAGTTTGACATTTTTAAGCAGATTGCGTTTTATGAGAGTCTATGGGAGGGTGCACCATCAATCTATCGGGATTATGAGAAGACAAAAGAAAATGTTTTGTCGCTGAAGCCCTATATAGAGGCAAATGCAGGGAAGAAGGTGTTAACTCATATTGATGCTGTTCCAGATAATTTTTTATTCTATTCAGGGGCAGATGGTGAACAGCTTCAGCTAACCGACTGGGAGTATGCTGGTATGCAGGATCCACATGTTGACATCGCAATGTTCTGTATCTATTCAATGTATAATAAGCGTCAGGTTGATCGTTTGATTTCTATCTATTTTGATGGGGAATGTCCGAAAGAAACACGCATCAAGATATATTGCTATATTGCTGTCTGTGGTCTTCTTTGGAGCAATTGGTGTGAGTACAAGCGAAGTCTTGGCGTGGAGTTTGGTGAGTACAGCCTACGTCAGTATCGTTTTGCAAAAGAATATTATCGTATTGCATCTGAAGAGATTATAAATATCCAGTAATGAAATGAAAAAGAGGGAGATACTATGCATAAAGTAAAAAGAGCCATCATCATGGCAGCAGGAATTGGAAAACGTATGCAACCAGTCAGTTTACATACGCCAAAGCCACTAATCAAAGTAAATGGAGTGCGAATGATCGATACAGTAATTTCGGGACTTCATCAAAATGGAATCACTGAAATCTATATTGTAGTCGGCTATTTAAAGGAGGCATTTGCAGAGCTGCCAAAGCAGTATCCAGGAGTTGTATTGATCGAAAACATGCTATATGAAACTTGCAATAATATTTCTTCCCTGTATGCAGCAAGAGAGCATCTTGAGGACGTAATTATCCTTGATGGTGATCAAATCATTTACAATCCGACGATTTTAACGCCAGAGTTTGAACGGTCTGGTTACAACTGCGTCTGGTGTGAGGGAAAGACTGACGAGTGGCTTCTTACCGTGGAAAATGGTGTTGTTACACACTGTGGCAGAAATGGTGGAGAACATGGTTGGCAGCTGTTTAGCATTTCACGTTGGAATAAAGAAGACGGTGCTAAATTAAAACGTCATCTTGAGATTGAGTTTGAAGAAAAGAAGAATCGTCAGATCTACTGGGATGATGTTGCAATGTTTTGCTACCCGGATGAGTACAAACTTGGAATTCATCCGATGGAGTATCGAGATATCATTGAGATCGACAACTTAAGTGAACTTGTTGCGCTCGATCCGTCCTACAAGAATTATCTGGAAAACCAGTAAAAAGAGAGGGGAATATTATTATGAAAAATGAAAAAAAGAAAATTGATTGGCTTATCACACTACTTCCACTCATTATTGTAGTTGTATTGTGCATCGTGTTTTTTGTGGCGCCGTCACAGTCTAACGAAGTATTAAGTAAAATCCGTTTTTTCTTTGGTGACACCATGGGAACCTATTACCTGATTATCGGACTTGGCATCTTTTTACTTTCCATCTATATTGCTTGTTCCAAATATGGTACGATTGTTCTTGGTGAGAAGGACGAAAAGCCAAAATACTCCTTCTTTGCCTGGGGATCAATGATGTTTACCTGCGGTCTTGCAGCTGATATTTTGTTTTACTCTTTTTCTGAGTGGTTTATGTATGCGACCGATCCTCATATCGCAGAAATGGGAAGCATTCAGGACTGGGCAAGTGTTTACCCAATTTTCCATTGGAGCCTGATTCCGTGGGGATTTTATCTGGTGCTGGCAGCAGCGTTTGGTTTTATGCTGCATGTGCGCAAAAGAGACCGTCAGAAATATTCCGAGGCATGTCGCCCGATTCTTGGAAAGCATACTGATGGTATTGCTGGACGAATCATCGATTTGCTCGCTGTATTTGCGCTTCTTGCTGGAACTGCTACTACATTCAGTGTGGCTACCCCGCTTATGGCAAAAATCATTAACACTTTGTTTGGTGTGCAGCTAAATGAGACTGCTGTTACAATTGTGATTATTGTAATCACTTGTGTTATTTATACATACTCACTTCTTCATGGCTTTAAGGGAATTAGTGTGTTGGCAAATGCCTGTATTTATCTGTTCTTTGGCTTATTGATTTATGTCCTCTTATTTGGTGGTGAGACAAAATACATAATTGAAACTGGATTTTCTGCAATTGGAAGAATGGTTCAGAACTTCTTCACACTTGCCACTGCAACTGACCCACAACGTACTACTTCTTTCCCACAGAACTGGACGATCTACTATTGGGCATACTGGATGGTATGGTGCGTGGCAGCACCATTCTTCATCGGAAATATTTCGAGAGGCCGAACTGTGCGTCAGACCATTTTAGGTGGATATGTATTCGGTATTGGATCTACCATCATGAGTTTCATCATCCTTGGCAACTATTCTCTTGGAAAACAGATGAGTGGTGCAGCTGATTTTTTGGCAACCTATATTGAGACAGGCGATGCATATGGCCTTATTACCGATATTATCGGAACACTTCCGTGCGCACCATTCGTGCTGGTTCTTGTGCTTGTAACGATGATTGCATTCTATGCGACTTCTTTTGATTCTATTGCATTGACAGCTTCTTGCTATAGCTATCATCGTCTCGGTGCAAATGAGCAGCCGCACAAGCTGATCCAGTTTATGTGGTGTATTCTGTTGGTGCTTCTCCCGATTGCACTGGTGTTTGCACAGAGTTCCATGAGCAATCTACAGTCTGTCAGCATTATCGCAGCATTTCCGATTGGTTTTGTAATGATCCTCATTGTAGTAAGCTTTTTAAAGGATGCTAAGCAATATCTTAAAAAATAGACTTGAAGAGGCTATTGATTGCGATTATAATGATAATAGATCAATTTGTAATAGGAAGGGAGAGCAATCAATGAGGCATACAAAGAAAAAAAATAGACAGTTAACTGTTGCGATGGCGGCAGTTGCGTTTAGTCTTTCGGCAGCGGCGGTGGATGCTTATGCTAGCAGTGTAACTGATACGCAGGAGCAGGTAATGATCGAGGACGAGGAAACAATTGAGATTGATCCAAATAATACCTATGTAAGCGGCACAACTGGCTGGGTTATGGAAGGGGGGTATTGGTGCTACTACATAAATGGTATAAAGCAGACCGGCAGTATTTATATGCAAGAGGGTGAATACCTGCTCGATGCGAATGGCCATATGGTTACAGGCTGGTACCGCGAGAGCGCAGATGCACCGTATTTTTACTATGATCCGCTAAAGGGTGGAGTAAAGGCAAATGGTCTTACAACAGTTAATGGTGTTACCTATTATTTCTATGGTTATATGAGAACCGACTTTGTAGCTGTAGAAAATGGCATATTCTACTATTTTGGATCAGATGGTGCGCTTGCGAGTCAGAGAGGTGGCATTTCTGATGGATGGTTGCTGTTTGGTAGTGATTGGTATTATGTGGAAAATGGCGAATTGTGTGGTGGATTAAAGACTATTGGAAACGAAACCTACTATTTTGAAATTGGAAAAATGGTCACAGGTGAGAGACGTATGGTACATGACTGGGCATCTGGTATAAACAACTGGTATCAGTTTGATGCGAGTGGCAAGATGGTAACAGGCTGGTATTTGGATAGTGATAATGTTTGGTATTATTATGGCTCTGATGGAAAAGCAGTATCTGGTATAACTACAATTGGTTCAGCAACCTATTATCTGGCATCTGATGGTCGTATGTGTACAAATTACTCGGTATCCATTGGTGGAATTATGTATTATTTTGGGGCAGATGGTGTGCTTTCCAGTACGCAGGGTCAGCCATCAAATGGTTGGAAGAGAATGACAGATGGTTGGTATTATTTTAGAAATAATACCATGATAAAGAATGAGTTTTTAGTCGATGGCGGTCATACATATTATCTGGATGAGAACGGAAAGATGTGTACTGATACGGTAAAATTGATTAATGACTCTTGGTATCGTTTTAATTCCGATGGTTACATGATTACTGGCTGGTATAATGACAGCGATGGCAGTTGGTATTATTATGATGGCAACGGAAAAGCAGGAAGTGATTTTACTAAGATTAATGGTGCTTGGTATTACCTTGAGTATAATGGTTATATGACCACTTCTACATGGGTGCAGAGCAACGGTTATTGGTACTACATCACACAATCAGGAGTTATGGCAACTAGCTGGTATGTGGTAGATGGCTGCTATTATTATTTTGAAGCATCTGGAGAGATGGTGACCGGCTGGAAAAATCTTGGCGGCATCTGGTACTATATGCAGCCAGGTGGAAAGATGGTTACTGGCTGGCAAGTGATTGATGGAAGATATTATTATTTTGATGCTAACGGAGTCTGGTCTGCCTGAGAAAATTGGGGTTGCTTTTTGTGAAAAAATGTGGTAAACTTTAATGCTTGAAAGCGCCAACGCGTAAAAGCAAGAAAACAAGAAAGACAAAGAAAAAGGAGAAACCACTATGAATATGGAATTTTACAGAAAGCTTCCGACTCCAAAGGAGTTAAAGGAAGAATTTCCTGCCAGCGATAAAATCAAGAAAATCAAAGCAGAAAGAGACGCCAAGATCCGCGCTATCTTCGAAGGAAAAAACGATAAGCTGTTGCTTGTCATCGGACCATGCTCCGCTGACAGAGAAGATGCCGTATTAGAATATATTGGACGTTTAGTAAAAGTACAGGAAAAGGTAAAGGATAAGATCTTTATCATCCCGCGTATCTACACAAACAAGCCGCGTACAGTAGGTACAGGCTATAAGGGTATGCTTCATCAGCCAGACCCGGAGAAAAAGGAAGATATGCTAAAGGGCATCATCTCAATCCGAGAGTTGCATAAGCGTGCAATCGAAGAGACAGGCTTTACATGTGCAGACGAAATGCTTTACCCGGAAAACCATCGTTATCTGTCAGATCTTCTTTCATATGTTGCCGTCGGTGCACGTTCAGTAGAAAACCAGCAGCATCGTCTTACAGCATCAGGACTTGAGATTCCTGTCGGCATGAAAAACCCGACAGGCGGTGACATCAGCGTAATGTTAAATTCCATCGTGGCAGCACAAAACAGCCACACATTCCTCTACAGAGGCTGGGAAGTAAAGAGCCACGGCAACCCATACACCCATGCAATCCTTCGCGGCTACGTAGACAAATTTGGAAACAACATGCCAAATTATCACTATGAGGATATCAGAAATCTCTACGAGCAGTATCAAAAGAGAAATCTGCCAAACATGGGAGTAATCGTAGATACAAACCATTCAAACTCCGGAAAGCAGTACGAAGAGCAGATTCGAATCAGCAAAGACGTTATGCACAGCTGCCACGTATCACCAGATCTTCATAAGTTTGTAAAGGGACTCATGATCGAAAGTTATTTAGAGGATGGCAGCCAGAAGGTAGAAGAACACTGTTATGGAAAATCCATCACCGATCCATGCCTTGGATGGGACAAGACAGAAAAGCTGATTTATGATCTGGCTGATTTATGGTAAGAAAAACAAGAAAATTAGCCGATTTCTAACTTGACAGAACATTAGCAATATGCGAAAATTAAAGAGATATCCATTTCGCCTTAGAGGGACACAGCGCAAAGGGAATGGATATCTTTTTTTGAGCAGAAAACTTCAGCAATATTGACAGAATGTGCCAAAAGTAGCATAATTATAATTAGCTGTATATTTACGCCAAAAGACGCATAAAGACAGGAGGAGAAAGATGTTAGAACAGCTGAAAAAAGAAGTTTACGAAGCAAACATGGATCTTGTTGCTAAGGGTATGGTTATTTATACATGGGGCAATGTCAGCGGAATTGACCGCGAAAAGGGTCTTGTTGTAATTAAGCCAAGCGGTGTCGACTATGCGACTATGACATGGGAAGATATGGTTGTAGTAGACATGGAAGGCAATGTAGTCGAGGGCAAGTATAAGCCATCATCAGACACACCGACACATCTTGTCATCTACAAGGCATTTCCAGAGACAGGAGGCGTTGTACATACGCATTCTACTTATGGTGTTACATTCGCACAGGCAGGACTTGACATTCCGGCATTTGGTACCACACATGCCGATTATTTCTATGGTGATATTCCGTGTACCAGAGATTTGACTGCACAGGAGATCGAGGAAGCATACGAGTTAAATACTGGTAATGTTATTGTTGAGACCTTTGCAGGAAAGGATCCGATGGCTGTACCGGGTGTTGTTGTAAAGAACCATGGCCCGTTTGCATGGGGACGCACACCGGCAGGAGCAGTATATAATGCAGTTGTTCTCGATAAGGTTGCTGAGATGGCTTACAACACTATGACATTAAACCCAAGAACCAAACGTGTTCATCAGTATCTGCTCGACAAGCACTATTTCCGTAAGCATGGTGCAAATGCATATTACGGACAGGGCAGCGAGGATCATTGATCTTATGGAGATTGCACGTCTTGTGCTTAACAAATGGAAGCTTTTGTTCATTGCACTTCTGGCAGGAGCAGTAGTAGGTGGCTTATACTGTGCATTTTTGATTGAGACAACATACCGTGCAGAAGCCAGTCTTTACATTACAAGCAATGAGTCGCTCTTGTCTTTCTCAGATCTGCAGTTAAGCTCCGCATTGACAGAGGACTACGCGTATATTAGAATCTGAGACTGAAAGTCATCTGGAAAGTGAGTCAGAGACGAAGAGCGAGACAGAGTCACAAAGTATCGCATCAGAGTCAGCTAAAAGTACAGAAGCAGATTTATTTTCTGCAGAGAATCCACGGATTATTGTGTTAAATGGAACTGGAAAAGCTGGTGTTGCTGCTTACTGGAAGTGCTTCCTTCAGGGAAAGGGTTTCAAAAACGTTGTAATGGCAGATTATAAGGGAGAGATTAATGATAACACCGTTGTCTATGTGACAGCAGGTGGAAATGCACCGAAAGGCGTATATGACCTTTTCCCAAATGCGGAATACCGTGAGGAAGGACTTGATAGTGCTGACCCTAATGCCGATACAAACGTGAAGATACCAGACAGCCAGAAGAAATTTGATTCCTACGATGTATGGATTGTAGTCGGAAAAGACGATGCGCTGCATGATTAAAGATTAGTAAAAAGAAACTGAATAAAGTTTTGAGAACGACTGCACAAGCGCTTGTGCGGTCGTTTTTTGATGGGAGAAAAACATTGACGTGTGAGGATAAGTGTAGGATAATAGGAGGTAGATTGATAAGCGAAGCATAAACCGAGAGAAATGCTTGACAATAAATATTTGTGGAGAGGAGTGTGTCAATATATGGGAATGTTTGTAAATCAATTACGGCCAATATGCTTACTGCATATTACAGCAAAGGATGCGATTCGGAAGCAATGTTTTCGAAACTGGAAATTAGTAAATGTGAGGACTTCAAAAAACACCTAAATAAGTATGATGTAATCCATTTGGACATTCAATGGTGTATGGAACCAGCTGGAGGAGCAGAAAGGATAGTTTCTTATATTTCTGAAAAGACAATATCAGAACTGAAAGTCTATTATCACGATGTTTTGGATGATTCTGTGGAATCGTTGCCAGAAGCATTATCTTTGATAAATGCTTCAACCGGTAAAAAATTTATAGTGATCATTGATGAGTGGGATGTTTTGATCCGTGATGAGGCGGCAAATACAAAAGTTCAGGAAGAATATATTAATTTTCTTCGAGGAATGTTTAAAGGAACAGAGCCGACAAAGTATCTTCAGCTTGCTTACTTGACTGGAATTCTTCCTAAAATATGAGCAGGATTTTGAAGAAGTTAAGAGATGGTATGATGAATATCAGCTAGGGAAATATCATGTGTATAATCCAAATGCAGTTGTTAACTTGATGTTTGAAGGAGATTTTCAAAGCTATTGGTCTGGAACTGCGTCCTATGAGTCAATTGTTCCATTGATCAATATGGATTTTGATGGACTAAGAGGTTCCATCATAGAGATGCTTTCAGGTGATCATGTTCCAGTAGATGCAACTTCCTTTCAAAATGACACAACAAATTTTGCCAATAAGGATGATGTGATTACGTATTTGATTCATCTGGGCTATCTTGGATACGAACCAAAACTGAAAAATGCATTTGTTCCGAATCTTTATTCCCAAAATATAGTATCATCCCTGTTATCCTGCATTGGTGGTTGAGTTAAAACGGTACAAACTGCTTTGGAGCAGATTAAGGAGAAGCGGTATCCAGAATCGATTCTGAGTTATACGGGGGATATCTTGCTTGTTGGGATCAGTTATGATAAAAAAGATAAAAGCCATTAGTGTAAGATTGAGAGGTATAGTAAAGGGTAATGGAAAACGTGGAATTGAGACAGAAAGGGCAGGGGAGGTTGAAGAAAACTTTTAGAGAATTTTAAGAAAGTTTATTTTTTGTTGCTAGTGCCTGACCCTTTTTTTGAAAGGGGTGCGTCTACTCAACTTTTTTACGCTTTCTTTGTCTCTGCTGGAAAGGACAGGAATATGGAAAAACCAAAAATAATTACAACGAAATGCTTTGAAGATTTTCGCGGATGGCTCTCAGTTCCCTTGGATAAAGAGATTGATTTCCATGTGGTTCAAATTAACCAAGGGTACAGTAAAAAAAAGTTTACGCTGCGTGGGCTACATTATCAAGAGGGCGAATACAGTCAGGCAAAACTAATATCTTGTCTGCATGGCGCGATTTTTAATGTGGCGGTAGATCTTCGGCCGGGAAAAACTTATGGACATGCTTATAGTGAAGTACTGTCTTTTGAAAATAAGAAGCAAATGTATATTCCAAGAGGATTCGCACATGGATATCTTACATTAGAAGATGACACCTTGATGCAGTGGTGTGTAGATAATGATTTTTGTGCAGAAGCAGCGAGAGCAGTGAAGTATGATTCAGATTTCATTTGGGAGAATGAGAACTGGCCAGCAGGGAAATACATCATTTCAGAGAAAGATCAAAATGCGATGATTCTTGATATGCCTGTGAAAAATAAAATGTGAAACTTCCAGTTTCACTGTCATCTACCGACTAAAATTTTTTCTATTGAGGAAAAAGTATGAAAGAATTAGATATGCAAGAATTATTTTCAAATAATGCGTCATCTGTTCAGTCAGATCGCATTTTATATACGCCATCTGCATTTGCCAGAGGTTCACTTCTTCATTTGCAAGAGGTAGGAACATTAAAGGCGCTTCATCCTCATACATCAACGAGAAGCGGCTTGGTGTCCTATCTGTGTTTTCTTGTATTAGAAGGAGAGGGAAGTTTGACCTACGATGGTCGGAAGTATTCGTTAAAATTAGGAGACTGTGTATTTATTGACTGTCGCAAAGCGTATAGCCATAGTACATCTGACTGCCTTTGGTCACTTTCATGGTGTCATTTTTATGCGCCATTTATGCCTGCTATCTATGAAAAATACAAAGAACGCGGTGGTATTCCAGTCTTTCATCTAGAGGACACAATGCATTTTGAAGTGATTTTTAAACAGCTATATGAGTTAGCGGCATCCTCTGACTATATACGAGATATGCGAATCAACGAAAGATTAAGTTCACTCTTAACACTTCTTATGCAGGAGTCTTGGAATCCAGAAAATTCGACTGTTTCCAAAAAGCGTATGGAACTGGCAGCAGTAAAATCATATCTTGATGAACACTACATCGAGAGAATTACATTAGATGAACTGGAAGCACGTTTTTTTATAAATAAATATTATCTCTTGAAAATTTTTAAAGAAAACTATGGCAGCACAATCAGTAACTACTTAATTGCCAAGCGGATCACTAGGGCAAAACAGCTACTTCGCTTTACGAAGTTGACGATTGATGAGATTGGATGTGAGGTTGGCATGGATGGCGCTGGGTATTTTAGTCGAATGTTCAAAAAGTCAGAGGGGATTAGTCCGAAGGAATACCGTAAGCAATGGCAGCAACGATAAAACCAATATAGTGCAAAAATAGTGCAAGATAGGTTCTGTTCATTTTAGAAAAAAACGATAAAATAATGATTAGACCAAAAGTCAATTGCTTATAAAACTACAGTTAAATTTACGACAAAAATTATAATTTATAAGCACAGATTATAGGCACAAAATAAAAAACAATACTAACAACAAACGATAGAAAGTTGAGGAGTTATATCTATGGCGAAAGTTGCATTGATTACTGGAATTACTGGGCAGGATGGTTCCTATTTGGCTGAATTTCTGTTAGAGAAGGGATATGAGGTTCACGGAATTACGCGTCGTGCTTCCATTTCAAATACAGCACGTATTGATCATTTGATGGGAAAGATTACACTTCATGACGGAGATCTGTCTGATTCTTCATCATTAATTCGCATTATCAGTCTGGTTAATCCAGATGAGATCTACAATCTGGCAGCACAGTCTCATGTACAGGTATCATTCGACGTACCGGAGTATTCAGGTGATGTTGATGCCTTGGGCGTACTTCGTATTTTGGAGGCTTGTCGTATCTTGGGGTTAACCAAGAAAACAAAGGTATATCAGGCTTCCACATCAGAGTTGTACGGAAAGGTCGAGGAGGTTCCTCAGAAAGAGACAACTCCATTCCATCCATATTCTCCATATGCAGTGGCAAAGCAGTATGGTTTCTGGATTGTGAAGGAATATCGTGAAGCTTACGGCATGTTTGCAGTAAACGGTATTTTGTTTAATCACGAGTCTGAAAGACGTGGTGAGAACTTTGTTACCAGAAAGATTACATTGGCTGCAGGTCGTATTGCTGAAGGATTGCAGGATCACTTGGAACTTGGAAACATGGATTCACTTCGTGATTGGGGCTATGCAAAGGATTATGTGGAGTGTATGTGGATGATTATGCAGCATGAGACACCAGAGGATTTTGTTATCGCAACAGGAGAGCAGCATACAGTTCGTGATTTCACAGAGAAGGCATTTGCAGCAAATGGTATCAAGATTCGCTGGGAAGGCGAAGGTCTTGATGAGAAGGGTTATGATGCAGAGACTGGAAAGATGTTAGTATGCGTCAACCCAGCATGGTTCCGCCCGACCGATGTAGATAATCTTTGGGGCGATCCGACAAAGGCAAAGACTGTTCTTGGATGGAATCCGCAGAAAACAACCTATGCCCAGCTTGTAGAGATTATGGCAAAGCATGACAGACAGCTTGCAAAGCAGGAGAAAGCAATGAAAGAGGCAGCTCTGTAAGATCAAAATTTAGAAGCTTTATAAACTTAAAAAAGCCTGTTTATAAAAACTTGATCAGGTAAAATGAGATAGAGGATAAACGATTATGATGGAAAAAAATGCAAAAATTTATGTAGCAGGTCATCGTGGAATGGTAGGTTCTGCAATCGTAAGAGAATTACAGAGACAGGGTTATACTAACATAGTAACACGTACACATGCTGAACTGGATTTATGTCGTCAGGATGCAGTTGAGGAGTTCTTTGCCGAGGAGAAGCCGGAATATGTATTTCTGGCAGCGGCAAAGGTCGGCGGTATTATTGCCAATCAAGATGCCTTAGCTGATTTTATGTATCAGAACATGATCTTAGAGATGAATGTCATTCATTCCGCATGGAAAAATGGCTGTAAGAAGCTGGAGTTTTTGGGATCTTCCTGTATCTATCCGCGTATGGCACCACAGCCAATGAAGGAAAGTTGCCTTCTTACCTCTGAATTAGAGAAGACCAATGAGGCCTATGCACTTGCAAAAATCTCTGGATTAAAATATTGTGAGTTTTTAAATCGCCAGTACCACACCGACTATATCAGTGTAATGCCGACAAACCTGTATGGACCAAATGACAACTATCATCCAACTCACAGCCATGTACTTCCAGCTCTGATTCGTCGTTTCCACGAGGCAAAGGTAAATGGTCTTGAAGAAGTAACTTGTTGGGGAGATGGTTCACCGCTTCGCGAGTTTTTATATGTCGATGATTTGGCAAACCTGTGTGTATTCTTGATGAACAATTATAGCGGAGATGAGACAGTCAATGCCGGAACAGGAAAGGAATTGACAATCAAGGAACTGACCGAGCTCGTAGCAAAGGTTATCGGATATACTGGAAAGATCAATTGGGACACGACAAAGCCAAATGGTACACCGAGAAAGCTTCTTGACGTATCAAAAGCAACCAATCTTGGATGGACTTACAAGACAGAACTTGAAGAGGGCATTCGTTTGTCATATGAAGACTTTTTAAATAACCCGATGAGGGCTGAACGATAACGAAATGGAAGGAGGCCGTTACCCTAATCTGGGCAGCGGCCTTTTTTGTACAAACATGAATAGGAGAAAGAGAAAAATGAACATTGTATTATTATCTGGCGGATCAGGACAGCGTCTGTGGCCACTTTCAAATGATATTCGTTCAAAACAATTTATTAAAATTTTTCATGGAGAAGATGGAATGCTTGAATCTATGGTTCAGAGAGTATACCGTCAGATTCGTTTGGTGGACCCGAATGCCAATGTAACAATTGCAACATCAAAATCGCAGGTATCGGCAATTCACAACCAGTTAGGTGAAGATGTAGGTATTAGCGTCGAACCATGCAGAAGAGATACGTTTCCGGCAATTGCATTAGCAGCAGCCTATTTAAGAGACAAAAAGCATTTTCCTTTAGATGAGGCAATTGTCATTTGTCCGGTTGACCCATATGTAGATAATGACTATTTTGAAGCATTAGAGAAGCTTGGAAAACGAGTAGCCAAAAGTGAGGCAAATTTGGTGTTGATGGGAATTGAGCCAACCTATCCGAGTGCAAAATATGGCTATATTATTCCAGAGTCAAGAGAAAACATCAGCTCAGTATCCATGTTCAAAGAGAAACCTACAGAGGATGTTGCACAGTCTTATATTGCACAGGGAGCACTTTGGAATGGTGGTGTGTTTGCACTTCGTTTGGGCTATGTGTTAGAGAGAGCGCATCAGCTGATTGATTTTACTGACTATCAGGATCTGTTTGATAAATATGAAACATTGCAGAAAATTAGTTTCGATTACGCAGTTGTTGAGCATGAAGAAAAAATTGAAGTAATGCGTTTTTCTGGAATGTGGAAGGATCTTGGAACTTGGAATACACTTACCGAGGCAATGGATAGCAGAAATGTTGGACAGGCATTGTTTAGTGAGACTTGTGAGAATGTACATGTGGTAAATGAACTGAATCTTCCCGTTCTCTGTATGGGATTAAAGGATGTCGTTGTATCAGCAAGTCCAGACGGTATACTGGTCTCCGACAAAAAACAGTCAAGTTATATCAAGCCTCTTGTCAATACATTGGATCATAGAGTTATGTTTGCAGAGAAATCTTGGGGAAGCTTTCGCGTGCTAGATGTTGAGAAAGAAAGCTTAACAATCAAAGTTACACTAAATCCAAATCATCGAATGAATTATCACAGTCATGAGTTTCGCGATGAGGTTTGGACGGTGGTTTCAGGAACAGGTCGTGTGATCTTAGATGAGAAAGAGCAGACAGTAAAGCCGGGAGATGTAATCGAGATGAAGGCAGGATGTCGCCATACGATCATTGCTGATACAGAATTAAAGGTGATTGAGGTTCAGATCGGCAAAGATATCAGTGTTTTGGATAAAATTAAATACTGAAGTGCCTGTTTTTGATGGACGATTATGAAAAAATGATTTATAATGAGGGAAAAACAAGAGGCGAAAGGAAAAGATAGAATGTCACACAAAACGTTATTTTTACAGCAGTCTTATGAGGATTGCACAAGGCAATATATGGAAGTGCTGAATACTCAGAAAATGCCGCTCTGGGATTATGTAATCCTAACGGCATCGAATGAGTCACAGGCACAATCCTACCGTATGCAGATTCAGTATCGATTAGAGCATGGAATGCTTCCAAAGTCCATTCACTATGCGGTTCTTCCTGACCCAGATGGAAAGAGAGTAGGAAGCGGCGGTGCCACATTAAATGTGCTGCGTTACATCTATGAGGATGCAGGAAGCTTTGATGATAAGCGAATCCTTGTCATTCATTCAGGAGGAGATAGCAAGCGTGTGCCTCAGTATTCAGCATGTGGAAAGTTGTTTTCACCAGTTCCACGTCTGCTTCCGAACGGAAGAAGATCCACTTTATTTGATGAGTTTATGATTTCAATGTGCGGTGTGGCTGCACGCATCCGTACTGGAATGTTGGTATGTTCTGGTGATGTACTTCTCTTGTTTAATCCACTCCAGATTGATTTTTATGGAAGCGGAGCGGCGGCACTTTCAATCAAAGAACCGGCAGAAATTGGGAAAAATCACGGCGTATATCGAGTAGACAAGAATGGAAATGTAGGTGGATTTTTACATAAAAAGACAGTAGAACAGCTTCATGGGCTTGGAGCAACGGATGTACATGGAAATGTCGACATTGATACAGGTGCAGTGATTATGGATACAGAACTATTAAAGTCATTGTATCAATTGGTCGATACGCCAGAGAACTTTGATGCTTATGTAAATGAGAAGACAAGACTTTCTTTCTATGCAGACTTTTTGTATCCGCTTGCATCGGAATCTACGTTAGAGCAGTACTATAAGGAGACACCAGAGGGAGACTTCACACCAGAGCTTCACGAGTGTCGTACCAAATTGTGGGAAGTGCTTCATCCATTCCACATGAAACTAATTCGTATGTCGCCAGCAGCATTTATTCACTTTGGAACAACAAGAGAGCTTCGCTATCTGATGACAGAGGGCATGGAGCAATTTGTCTATCTTGGATGGAGCAGCTTTGTGAATACCAATAGTACCAATATGCGAAACGGTTACGCAGCTAGTAACAGTTATATTAGCAAACGTGCAAAGATCGGAAGGGGCAGCTACATAGAGGATAGCTATGTGCACCATGGAACTGTGATTGGAGCAAATTGTGTTGTATCTGGCGTTACTTTAGATGGTCAGACAATTCCAGATGGAGCAGTAATTCACGGACTAAAGCTTGGCGAAGAGCAGTTTGTTGCTCGTATGTATGATGTCAATGACAATCCAAAAGAATACAAATTGTTTGGAAACGAATTAACAGAGCCACTTTGGACAGCCAAGATCTATCCAATTAGAAAAACGATGAGAGAAGCGGTGGACGCAACTCTTGAAGCGTATGCACAGGGTTTTCTAGTAAATGAGGCATTTGTCTCACTGAAGGATTCCTTCAATATGGCAGATGTGACAGCTATTCTTCCATGGCAGGATAAGCTAGATGACAAGGTACGCGTGGAATCATTGCTTGAGGCAATTGACAATAAGACTGATTTGAAGAGCGCATTTGAAGCTTGTGGTAATAGCATTTCACCCAGAGTAGAGCGGTTGCTTTTAAGAGAGGCAGAGCGACTAGACAGTCGTGATCTGGAGCAGTTTAGCCGAAAGATCCGTATTTACTATATGCTATCACTGGTAAAAGAATCGTATATGGATCAGTGCTTTGGCACGATTGGAAGTGCAGTGTTGGATACAGCAGTGGTAGGTCTTAGCTGTAGTAAGGATACAGTACTGGCAGAGGAAGAGGCGATTGTACGTCTTCCAGTTCGTGTTAACTGGGGCGGCGGCTGGAGTGATACACCTCCGTATTGTATGGAGCATGGTGGAACGGTTTTAAATGCAGCAGTGTTGTTAGATGGAAATTATCCGATTGAAGCGATTGCACGAAAGATTAAAGGAAATAGAATTGTCCTTGCAAGTGCAGACAGCGGAGCCGAGCAGGAATTTACTGATATTAAGCAACTTCAGGATTCTAGCAATCCATATGATCCATTTGCACTTCATAAGGCAGCTTTGATTGCATGTGGTGTGATCCCTTACCGTGAAAATCGTTCCGTAGAGGAGATTACAGAGCAACTTGGTGGCGGCTTGTATCTGTCTACACGCGTAATTAACATTCCAAGAGGCTCAGGACTTGGGACATCCTCAATTTTGGCAGGTGCCTGTGTGAAGGCTTTGTATCAAATCACAGGACGCAAGTTGGAAGATGAGGAACTGTACAACCGTGTGCTTTGCATGGAGCAGATCATGTCGACTGGAGGTGGCTGGCAGGATCAGGTTGGGGGACTTGCACCCGGAATTAAGATGGTAACATCCCATGCAGCAGTCAGACAGCAGATTACCTGCACGCCATGTGTGATTAGCGAAAAGACAAAAAAAGAGCTTGATGAGCGTTTTTGCTTGATCTATTCCGGACAGCGCAGACTGGCGAGAAATTTGCTTCGTGATGTGGTAGGTCGATATGTCGGTGGAAATATTGATGCAGTAGAAGTGCTATATGAAATTCAAAGAAGCGCTGTTTTGATGCGATTTGAGTTGGAAAAGGGCGATGTTGATGCATTTGCAAGACTTTTAAATGAGCATTGGGAGTTGAGTAAGCGCCTTGACAGCGGTTGTACGAATGTTTGTATTGATATGATCTTTAAGGCAGTAGAAGATTTAATTGATGCAAAGATGATTTGCGGTGCCGGAGGAGGCGGATTCTTACAGGTTGTGTTAAAGAAGGGCGTAACCGCAGCCGAACTTCAGGAGCGTCTGTATGAAGTGTTCCAGGATAGTGGTGTTTCCGTATGGCAATGCCAGTTCGTGTGAGAAGATAAGGAGATTTTAGGTATGTTAAAAGGAATTTCACCATTGATTAGTCCAGAGTTGTTAAAGATTTTATGCGAGATGGGTCATGGAGATGAGATTGTTTTGGCAGATGCGAACTTTCCGTCAGAGACAACAGGAAAGCGTGTGATCCGTGCGGATGGAATCGGCGCCGCTGATTTGCTAAAAGCCATTTTACCATTATTCCCACTTGACACATACGAGAAGGATCGCTTTATTTTAATGGAGGTGGTTTCGGGGGACCCAGTGGTACCGACAATTTGGGACGAGTATAAGCAAATTTTGGAAAATAAAGAGCCAAAAACTCCGGTAACGTTTATGGAACGTTTTGCTTACTATGAGAGAGCAAAAAAGGCATATTGCGTGGTTGCAACTGGAGAAACGGCTCAGTATGCGAATATAATCTTGAAAAAGGGTGTTGTGTATACGGAATAATTAAAAATGGAATGGAAGATTACTATAATCATAAGTCGTATAAAGCTTCAACAACCACAAGTGACAATCACTGACACTCCCCTGCAAACTTTGTTGTATTTTGGCAAAAATGGTTCTTGACTTGATCCTAATAATGTAGGATAATAATAAACAAGCAAAAAATATTAGACTTTCGAGGAAGACAGCCGCAGAATCACTCTCGCGTTTCGGGGGGGGGCACTGCGGCTGTATAAGGGAGGGCAAAAAGAAGTAATGTACAGAAAAGAATCTGAAGGCTGGTTCAAGCATATCGACTTTATCCTGATTGATATGATTTGTCTGCAGGTGGCTTTTTATCTATCCTATGTATTAAAGGGATTGGGAGTAAATCCGTATGCAGATCTTGTATACCGTAATATGGCGATTGTGCTAGAGTTTGCTGATTTGGCAGCAATGTTTATGCTCGATACACTCACACATGTGACACTGAGAGGGCGTTACAGAGAATTGATTGCGACAGCTGGAAATGTAGTGGCAGTCGGCTTGATTGGCAGTGCCTATCTGTTCTTTATGCAGGAGGGTGCAGCATTCTCTAGACTGATGTTTGGTATTGCACTAGTTCTTTACTTTGTGTTCGCATATGCGTCTAGATTTGCATGGAAGAAAGTGCTGGCAAGCGGTAAGTGGGAGCGAAACTGTCGGTCACTACTGATTGTTACGACAAAGGCAGAGGCACAGAAGGTTATTAAGACTGTTCAGGCTAACAATTACGGTAAGTTTTTGTTGAGTGGTCTGGTGATTGTCGATGCAGATATAGCGGGGAAGAGTATTGCTGGCGTGAAGGTAGTGGCAAACAGTGAAGATGCTCCGATGTATGTGTGTCAACAATGGATCGATGAGGTGTTGGTTGTTGTACCAGATGAAGATCCGTATCCAGAAGAGTTAATCAAGAAAATGGAAGAGACTGGTGTGACCATTCATTTGAAGATGTCTAAGATTGCAGATGCAGAGGACAGACGCCAGTTTGTTGAGAAGGTTGGTTCTTATACCGTATTGACGACCAGTCTAAACTATGCATCCGCAAAGCAGCTTTTGTTTAAAAGAGTGATGGATATCGCAGGTGGTCTTGTTGGATGCTTACTAACCTGTATCATCTTTATCTTTATCGCACCGGTGATTTATATTAGTTCTCCTGGACCGATTTTCTTCTCTCAGGAGAGAATCGGTAAGAATGGTAAGAAGTTTAAGATCTACAAGTTCAGAAGCATGTACATGGATGCAGAGGCCAGAAAGGCGGAGCTGATGAAACAAAACCGTGTAGCAGATGGCAAGATGTTTAAGCTTGATTTTGATCCGCGTGTTATTGGCAATAAGATCTTGCCGGACGGCACCAAGAAGACTGGCATCGGTAATTTTATTCGAGTGACGAGCTTGGATGAGTTTCCGCAGTTCTTTAACGTGTTGAAGGGCGATATGAGTATCGTCGGTACACGTCCACCGTTGCCGGGTGAGGTATCTGAGTATGAGCTTCACCACAGAGCAAGACTTGCAATCAAGCCAGGTATTACCGGTATGTGGCAGGTCAGCGGAAGAAGTGATATTACAGACTTTGAGGAAGTTGTAAGACTCGATACAAAGTATATTAAGGAATGGAGTCCTGCACTCGACATTAAGATCTTGTTTAAGACGGTGAAGACTGTGTTAGGCAAAGAGGGATCGATGTAAGGATGAGAAATTAGTCTAAGCCGGAGCGTAAGCGAGGGCGAAGACGAATGATAAAAGAATTGACTGGAGGAAATCGTCGCATTGTCGCGTTTCTTAAGGTTGAGGAACATAGTGCTTCGCTAGCTCGCATGAATGAAGGCGGGATGGCGAAGCACTAGTTTTAGTAGAGTGATTAATTATAATAGATATGGTTACAAAAAAGGTGAGAGAGGAATATAGCAAAATGCCAAACAAGAAGAATCTTCTGATTTATGCCCATTACTATATTCCAGATACTGCGTCAACGGGGCAGATTCTCCGTGAGTTGGCGGAGGGCATGCTGGAAAAGTTTAACATTACGGTGATTTGTGTTGTTCCAAGTTATCTTGGAACGATTGAAGATAAGTATAAGACACAAAAATATTATGAAGAAGAAATTAATGGAGTAAAAGTACTGCGAATCCGAGTGCCAGAGTTTAGTAAGACGAATAAGAAAAGTCGTGTGAAAAATATTGTTTCTTATTTCTTTGGAGCGATGGGGGCAACATTTAAGGTTGGAAAGCAGGATTATGTGTTCTCGATTTCTCAGCCACCTATTCTTGGTGGTTTGCTAGGTGTCTGGGGTAAGTGGGTAAAGCATGCTAAGTACATATATAATATTCAAGACTTTAATCCAGAGCAGGTGTTGGCTGTAGGATATAGTAAAAATAAACTTATTACAGATGCTATGATGTGGTTTGATAAATTCAGTTGTAAGAGGTCTGATCTAGTAATCACAGTTGGTCGTGATCTAGTGGAGACAGTAGAAAAGCGATTTAAGGGTAAGAAAGTGCCTAAGACGGTTATGATCAATAATTGGATTGATGAAACGGAAATTTATCCACTTGATTCAAACAATGAAAGGGTGATTGCCTTCAAGAAGAAATATGGGTTGGATGGTAAGTTTGTTATAATGTATTCTGGCAATATTGGTTTGTATTATGACCTTGAGAACCTTATTAAAGTTGTAAAAAGGTTTGGCACGGGGACAAAAACTGCGGATGGCCGAGAGGTTGTATTTGCTTTTGTCGGTGCTGGTTCTGTCCTGAAGACACTGGAAGACTATGTGGCTGAGCATCACATGGAAAATGTGGTCTTTATTCCGTATCAGGACAAGGCTGATTTGATTTATAGTCTGAACGCTGGTGATGTCCACTGGTGTGTGAATGCAAAAGGCATCAAGGGTGTGAGCTGCCCGTCAAAATATTACGGTTTGGCTTCTGCTGCAAGGCCAGTGATTGGAGTTCTGGAATCTGGATCGGAGATCCGCTGCATTATCGAGGACACAAAAGGCGGTTTGTGTTGCGAACCGGGTGAGTATGACAAGGTTGAAGAAAATATCCGCTGGTTCATTGACAATGCTGGCAGTGAAGAGCTGAAGGCCATGGGAGCCAGAAGCCGGGAAAACCTTGAAAAAAATCTGACTAGAAATGTAAGCGTACAGAAGTATGCAGAAGAGATTTTGAAGCTGTAAAGGAGGCGAGAGGAAATGAATAGTAATTGGTTCAAACTGGTTATGAAGATGACAAAAGTTGAATATGGAAAGAATCTCTTGCTGAAGGGCGTGCCTGTTATTTTTAACAAGGGCGGTGCCAAGCTGAAGATTGGTGAGAACGTCACGATTAAGAGCAGTTTCCTCAGCAATCTGGTTGGACTTTACAGCCGGACGATTATTGTTACCCGTGCTCCGGGGGCAGAGATTGAAATCGGTGATAACGTGGGAATAAGCGGTGCTACGATTTACGCTCGGAAGAAGATCACGATTGGCGAGAATACCTGTATCGGTGGCAACTGCAAGATTCTGGACAATGACTTCCACCCGATTGAGGCAGAGACCAGAAACAAGCTACTTCGGGATGAAAACGGCGGTGACAGTGATCTAGTGCCGAGCCGGGAGATTAAAATCGGTAAAAACTGCTTTATCGGATGCAACAGCATAATCCTGAAAGGCACAGTGCTAGGCGATGGCTGTGTTGTCGGTGCTGGTGCTGTGGTGTGCGGAAAGTTTGAGGATAACTGTGTGATTGCTGGCAATCCGGCGAAGGTTATTAAGAGGCTGGAGGGCAATAAGTGATGAAGTATTTTGCCCTTCTTACGTTCCTTATCTTTGCAAGCTATCTGCTTGGTTTTATCAAGAAACCGGAAAAATACCAGTGGATGGACAGAAATTACACAACAGCAATTAAAGGCTATTCTATTCTGACTGTTGTCTGGGCACACAGCGGAGCAATGCTTTCTGTTGGAGGAATTCAATTCATTGCAGGAATTGGCGTGGCATTGTTTCTGATGTGCTCTGGATATGGATTGGAAGTTTCGTATGAGAAGAACGGGCTAATAGGCTTCTGGAAAAAACGTCTGCTGGGTGTATGTTTGCCGTTCTGGGTAGTAGAACTGGTAGGATTGTTTGCTACAGGGATATTCACCATTAAGACATATTTACTTGATTTTTGCTTTTTGAAGGCTGCAACAGGATATGGTTGGTTCATGGGTTATATCGTTATCTGCTATCTGATTTTCTATGCAGTAAAGAGACTGATTAAAGATAGAAAAATGCAGATGGTAGTTTTGTTTGGAGCCTTTGGTATTTGGTTTGTAGTAGAGTCGGTATTCTTTGCAAATCCAGATATGCCGTTCCTTCGTGCAAGACAGATGTTGTCTTTCCCAGCTGGTGTATTGCTGGCAATAAATAAAGACAAGATCGAACGGACACTGACAAAAGCAAAAAATATCCTGATTTTAACGGGGGGGGGGTACAGTGTGCCTTCTCTTCATGGCAATAACACAGCTGAATGTGGTTAAGAGTTTGCCGTACATTGTGTCGAATGCAATGGCACTGTTGACCTGTCTGCCAATAGCGATAGGAATTATGACATTTGGAAAATCATTCAGCGAGTTATTTGAAAACAAGATGTTAGCTGTGACCGGAATGATTTCGTATGAAATTTATCTAGTTCACGCTTTTACATTAGGGATTATAAAGCAATCAATAATAAGCGTTTTTATATTTGTAGTAATCACATATGTACTCGCTTATATCTTATATATAGGAATGAGGAAAGTGAAAAATGACAGATTTAACAGTAGTTATATTAACAAAAAATGAAGAAAAGAATCTTCGGAAGTGTGTGGAATCTTTTCGTGGAGTTGCTAAGAGATTCGTTATCGTAGACAGCTTCAGTACAGACGGAACGGAAGCATTATGTAAAGAATTAAATGTGGAACTTCAGAAGATTGGATCCGGTTTGGACTTTTACCAGAACAAATGGATTTCTTATGCAAATCAGCTGAATTGGGGACTCCAAAACACTGGTATTGATACAGAATGGTCGATGCGTATGGATGCTGATGAAGAAATCATGGAGGACTTGGCAGCGGAAATTGATGAACGACTTCCGAAGGTCAAGGCTCCAGTGAACGGCATTATCCTTCGACGTAGAGTTTATTTTATGGGGCGATGGATCAAACACGGTGGTCGTTATCCAGAGTTGTTGCTCCGTATTTTCCGTACAGGTAAGGCTTCCTGCGAGATGAAAATCATGGATGAACACATGATCCTGTCAGAGGGGACAACTGTTGAGTTCAAGCATGATCTGATTGACAACAATCAGAAGGATTTGGAATGGTGGACAGCAAAACATAACTGGTACAGTAACCGTGAAGTGCTGGATCACCAGATGACACTTGAAAATGCAATGGATGAGAGCCTGGAGCAGGATGGCACATCGTCTGGACAAGCAAAGATGAAGCGTGTAGTGAAGAATGGTGGATATTATAGACTGCCGAAGTTTTTCCGTGCTCATCTGTATTTCATCTATCGGTATTACATTAAGCTGGGCTTCCTAGACGGGCCAGAAGGAAAGATATTCCACTTTTTGCAGGCGTATTGGTATCGCTTCTTGGTAGATGCTAAGATTTATGAATGCGAGAAAAAGGGGATAAAGATGGAACCGCAGGGAGCATTGGAAGCACTTCCTAGTAATCGGGGGGGGCAGCACTAAAAATTAAGCTTTACCCTATTTTGAATTTCACTGGCACTGGAAGGGCGGTGCCGGCATGAAAATAGGGTATATTATTCAGAAAATCCTAAGAAAGGTTTTTAACCGTCCCTGCGTTAATCGGTCCAATATCGATAAAAGTGCACAAATTGATATTGGGTCGGTTGTAGTAGGAACTTCTATGGAACGTTATTCATATATAGGAGAACATACATCAGTTTTGTGTGCAGAGATAGGTGCATTTACCTGCATATCGAATTATTGCGCAATTGGCGGAGGAAGCCATCCAATAGATTGGGTTTCAGTTTCACCAGTATTTAATACAACAAAAGGAATAATTAAGAAGAAATTAAGTTCGTTACAATATTCACCGTTTCAGAAGGTTCATATCGGAAATGACGTATGGATTGGGTCACATGTGTTAATAAAAAGTGGTGTGACAATTTCTGATGGCGCAGTTATTGGAATGGGTTCCGTCGTTACACATGATGTCGGTCCATATGAAATTTGGGCAGGAAATCCAGCTCGAATGATTCGGAAAAGATTCGATGATGAAACAGTGGAAAACTTAAAACAGATTAAATGGTGGAATTGGAACGAGGAAAAAATCAAAGAATATGCCGCATATTTCTCAGATCCCAATGAGTTTATGCGTCATGTGGAGGAAAAACAAAAGTGAACAAATTACTAATTATAGGAGAGTTCCCAGCACCGTATCGTGTTGAAGTGTTTGCAGATTTGGCAAAGCATTGGTCATCAAAAGTATATTTTGAATATCAACAAGATGAAAAAAGAACGGCTGAGTGGCTATCAAGAGTATCTGTGGATTGTAATATTCTTGATAATCCATCTGCAAAAAAAAAATTCAAACAGGACATAAAAAATCTGAAATCATACGATGCAGTTATTCTGTACAATAACTGCCTAAAAAATGCTATCATTTTGGAATTGTTTTGCAAACTTAAGAGAGTTTCTTACTTTATCAATTGCGATGGATGCAATGATATTGAGGAATCAAATCCTCTAAAGAAAGCACTAAAATGCTTTTTGATGCGAGGGGCAACTGGGTATTTTGCGGGTGGCCAATCTGCAGTGAAGTATTTTGAATACTATGGGGCAAATCGCGAAAGAATACATTTGCATAATTTTACTTCACTCCATCAGGAAGATATAAATAAGAAACTCTTGTCTAATGCTGAGAAAAACTGCCTGAAAGAGAAAATTGGGATGACTGGAAAATTTAATGTTGTCACAGTTGGCAGACATATCGAATGCAAAGGTTTTGATATTATATTGAAAGCAGCAGAAAGAATTGGCGAATCCGTAGAATTTTACATTATCGGTGGTGAACCGTCTGCGGAAAATAAGCAGTATAAGAAATTACATAATCTTTCAAATGTTCATTTTGTTGATTTTTTAGGCAAGGATGAACTAAGAGAATACTACAACGCAGCAGACCTTTTTGTGCTTATGACTCGTGGTGATACATGGGGGCTTGTAATCAATGAGGCTATGGCAAATGGTCTTCCAGTTATAACAACGAAGCGATGCGTGGCGGGTGTAGAACTTATTAAAGACGGAGAAAACGGCTACATTATTGAGGTTGATGATACAGAGGCGTTGGTAAATAAGGTCTTAACGCTAAGGGATAATGAAGAACTATGCAGACAAATGAGCCTTGCTAACATCAATAAAATGCAAACAAATACGATTGATCAAATTGCAAAGAATCATATTCAAGTGCTTGAAAGCTTCTTTAAGGAAAAGAAGCAGTAAGTAGAGGAAAAATAAGTGAAAGTATTATATGTAGATATAGAAACAGGGGGACATCATCAAACATATCTGAAAGCGTTGATGGACATTCCTGGAAAGGAAAACGTTCTTGTTCTTCCTGAAAAAATAGAAGGGCTTAATGCGAAACAATATGTATTCCGGAAAACAGATTTTTTTAACAAGAAATTGCTGGAATATTATAAGTGGACAAAAGAAGTTAAGGGCATTATAAAAACAGAGAAGCCAGATGTTGTTCATTTCCTGTACGGAGATGTGTTTTATAAGTATTTTGGGTTAGGACTAGAAGGACTAAAAAAGAAACACAAGGTTGTCAATACAATTCATGCACTCAAAAAGGGAAAGATTGGAATTGTAAGCCTTAAGAGAATCATGCACTTGTCAAGCGTTGGTGTTGTACATACAGATGCTATTTTTAATGAAGTTAAAGATGCAGGAATTGAAAATGTTGTGCATATTGAGTATCCGCATTTTTCAACTGGATATGATATTGATAAAGCGGGAGCACGGAAATATTATGGCCTAAGTGAGAATGCCTTTGTACTGGGATGCATTGGTGGAACACGCTATGATAAGGGACTGGACATTTTACTTAAGGCATTGCAAGGCGTGACTGGAGATTTTGAGTTACTTGTTGCTGGAGCAGAGGATGCTATAAAGCGAGAGAAAATTGAAGAACTGGCAAGACCATATGGAGACCGAGTGAAACTGCATCTCAGTTTTTTGACTGATGAAGAGTTTGAAATGGCAATTCAGGCTGTAGATGCAATTGTACTTCCTTATCGGAAAACTTTTAATGGAGCCAGTGGTCCTTTAGGTGAAGGTGTGGCTAAAGGAAAGATGATTATTGCAGCAAACCACGGCAGTCTAGGAGATATAGTCGAAAAGAATCATCTCGGATATACGTTTGAAAGTGAAAATATTGAAGCCCTTAAAAAAGTATTAAATATGGCAATACAACGGACAAATTATACATATGATGAAAAAGCAAATGCGTATAAAAATAAATTGTCGATAAATGAATTTAAAAAACAGTATTGCAAACTGTATTTCTGAAAGGAAATGCTATGAAAATTAAATTAGGATTGTTTAGAGAAAAAATCACATATTTGCTTTTTTTTGGTTGCCTGTTTTGCGCATCAATGTATATGTTTGAAAGCTATAGTGGAATGGTTTCAAGCGTACTACTGCTAACGCTGTCTGTTTTAATATATTTATTCAATATAAAGCCATTAGCTAAAAGTCAGATTTTGAACTGTCTGATCATCTTATCATTCATTATGTTTTCAATGGTGGTGAACCGGTCGTTTGCATCAATTGATATTCGTACTGTTGTAATAGTTATTTCTTCGTATCTTGTAATACAAAGTTTTTCTTACGAAGATTTTTTGAAAAAGTATACAGACTGCATAATGGCAATAGCGTTATTTTCGATTGCTGTATATTTTCTGTATAAAGTTGCCCCTGGAGCATTTGGGGCATTTCCGCGACATCTTTGGAGAAATCATAGTGTTTTATTTGTTAATTTGTGGCTCTCTGTTGTGCCAGTTGGTATGCAGGATTATTTCAGAAACTTTGGTATTTTCTATGAACCCGGTATTTTTCAATTTTATCTAAATATAGCCTTGTTAATAGAACTTTTTTCAAACAAAAAAATAAATGTATTTAGAGTTCTTGTGTTGACGGTTGCTGTGATTACAACATTGTCTACAAATGGATATATTAGTATCGTTTTGGTGTTTTTTGCGTACGGATTTTTTGTGATATTAGGCTCTGGAAATAGAGATAAAATATATAGAAAAATAGGATTTCTTGCGCTGCTATCAGTAATTGCGATAATTTTTGTCGTTCTAATAGATAAAGGCATAATCGGAAGCAGAGTGTTTATGAAATTCTCATCAACTAAAACAAGTGGAAGTTATTACGACCGAACCAATGCTATTAGTTATGCGCTTTCAAAAATATTTCAAAATCCATTGTTAGGTGTAGCTGCAAGAGGAATCGAAGATTCGTACAATGCAACGTTTACACCATTAAATTGGATGATGCTTTATGGAATAGTTATTGAGGGATACGCTTTAGTTGGATACAGCAAAATGTTTTCTAGGCTAACATCCAATAGGTGGTTGAAGATTTTTGTTGTTGCTGCAGCGTTTTCAACAATTTTGACACAAGATCTTTCATTTGAATGGATTGTATGGTGCTTTATATTTTGCGGGATTAAAAATGGTGTTAGCAAATATAATAAGAAAAGTGAATTATATTAATGAAGAAAAGTATGAAATCAAAAATTAAAACAAACAAAGTACTCCAAGCTGGCATGGGGTACACGATTGGAAATTACTTACTTAAGGGAATTAATCTGATTACCTTACCTATATTTGCCAGGTTGATGAATAAAACAGACTACGGCCTGTTTAATATATACATGTCCTATGAGGGAATCTTTGTTATTCTCATTGGTGTGACATTACATAGCAGCTTAAAAAGTGCACGATATGAGTTCAAAAATGATTATAGAAAATATGTATCATCAATTGAGATTGTTCCTATGATAATGCTGGCTGTTGCATTATTGATCATGAATTTGTTTTCGGGCTCGGTTACACAGGTGACGGGATTAAATCTTCTGACATTGGATCTGCTGATGATTCATAGCTATTGCAGTGCGTTGCTTCAGTTTTATAATGCGGATCTTAGCATAGATTATAAATACACTTCCTTTTTGAAAATTGCATTTTTCAACACTATAGCGAATGTGCTGATATCTTTGATTTTGATGACAACGGTACTCAGCAGCAAAAGATATGCAGCAAGAATAGCAGGGTGTGTTGTGCCACTTGTTTTAATATGCGTCTATATTTTGTTTAAGCTGTTTTCTTCAGAGAAACCTAAATATAATAAGACATTCTGGAAGTTTGGCGTTAAGTATAGCCTGCCGATTGTTCCACATGGATTATCTCAAATTGTTCTTTCACAGTTTGATAGAATCATGATTAACAATATGGTTGGCGTTGCAGAAGCTGGTATCTATAGTTTTGCGTTTAATATTAATACCATAATACAAATACTGGTTAATTCACTAGATACAGTTTATGGACCATGGTATTACGAAAAGGCCGACAAAAAGGAATTCAAGCAAATTAAAGAAGTATCTACGATTTATATGTACGCCATGTGGTGTGTGATTGTAGCAATAATGCTTGTGGCCCCAGAGGTAGTACTTATTCTTGGAGGAAAAGAATATTACGAGTCGAGAATAGTTGTATTGCCGTTGTTAGCATGTACCTTCTTTACATTTTTGTACTTACTTCCATCGACAACGGAGTATTATTTGAAGAAAACTTGGAATATTGCATTTGCAACATCTTGTATTGCTGTACTGAATATTATTCTGAACTACTTCTTTATTAAACAGTTTGGGTATATTGCTGGTGCTTATACAACTTTGTTTTGCTATATCTGCTACTTCTTATTCCACTACCTGATGGCAAAGAAACTGATCGGATTTCAACAGTTTGATACAAAAATCATTGCAATTTTAGCAGTTCTGCTGTTTGCAGTACTGGCAGTTTGCTATGTATTGTTGGATCTCTTGGTTTTTAGATGGACTCTTATGATAATTTTTGTGTTAGTAAATGCGCTTTTGTTGCTGAACATGTACAAAACAGGAAAACTCAAGGGATTAGTAGGAGAAAAGAATAATGAATAAAGAAGATTATCTTAGAACTGAAATCAGAGACGGATATCAGGTTTCAGTTACAAGAAAAAAAGTTTGGTTGTGTGAACTGGAAATGGCGACATGGTTTTGTAATGTATGCGAAAAATATGGTTTGAGTTATTTCCTGATTGGAGGAAGTGCAATTGGTGCAGTTCGTCATAATGGATTTATTCCATGGGATGATGATCTGGATATCGGTATGCTACGAAGTGACTTTGATAAATTTAGAAAAGTGTCGATAAGAGAGCTTCCGAGCAACTATAAAATCGAATATGGTGTATTAAAAAACAAAGTATTTAGTTCGTTACTGCGAATTCGCAATAATAATACGACCGGAATTATTGTTGATGAATATGAGCAAAATGCGCCTGGTGGTGGTATTTTTATTGAGTTATATCCATTTGATAATGTTCCAACTGGTATAAAAAGAAAAGTGCAGTTGGCAAAATCTAGTATGCTTTTTCTTGCATTGAATAATTGGAATCGAAAAGAAAACTTTAGTGGAATAAAGAGATTGATTATCAGTGGGCTAAAAATGTTTCCGATTGAATCTGTTTGGCGAATGTATGAAAAAAATAATACAAAATATTCTGGTACAAAAACAGAATATGTGGATACTGTAGCGTTGCCATCCTATGCGAAACAGGGAATTCATTTCTATAAGAAAACAGATGTACAGCAAACAGTTTCACATAGCTATGAATTTACAGACTTGAATATCCCTAAAGGAAATGATACGTGTTTGCGGCAACAATATGGGGATTATATGGAACTACCGCCGCTTGAAAAGCGCGGAACACATCATGATTTTATTGTTTTTTACGATCCAGATAGATCTTATCTGGAATATAAAGACAGTGAGATATTGAAGAAATATTTTAATGGCGATATTTCAGTAGAGCTTCTTTAAGAAAATAGAGGTATTGGATGATGTTATGTGAGAAATATAAAGAACAATTCTTGCAGCCGGAAGTCAGGTGCGATACATATATAGGAATTGAAATGAAACAGGTGTGGTTTGCAGAGTTGCAGCTGCTGGAAAAATTTATAGATGTTTGTAATAAGCATGGTTTGTCATACCAATTAGTGGGAGGCAGTCTATTGGGAGCGATCCGTCATAAGGGATTTATTCCTTGGGATGATGATATTGATGTAGGAATGCTCCGCCCTGATTATGATCGCTTTGTGCAATTGGCAAAAAATGAGTTGGAAGCACCATTTTTTTTGCAAACACCTTTGACAGATCCGGGTCGAAATATAGACTATGTTCAAATTAGAAACAGTGCAACAACAGCAATCGATTTGAGATATGTTGACGATCATAATACATTTAATCAGGGGATTTTTATTGATATTTTTCCGATTGATGGGGTTGGATCAGATGAAGTATTGCAAAAGCAGGAAAAGCAACAGCAATTTATCAGAAGAGTTTATGGAAGTGCCTTTAAGACGAATGCTACTGGAAAAGCAAAAATAAAGCACTATGTTTCGAATGCTATTTATAAGATTGTAGGTCCCCAAAATATTGATAAAAAGAGAAATGACATATTTAGAAAAGTCAGTATTGAATCGAGCAATGAAATAGGTCTGGTTAGCTTTCTATTCAATAATAATCGACGAAATTACTGGAAGAAAGAATGGGTCTTGAATTGTGCGAATGCTCCATTTGAATTCTTAAATGTTACGGTTCCGATAGCTGCTGACGAAATCCTGACGAAAACATATGGTAACTGGCGAATGTTTGAAAAGGGAATGGCGATGCATAGTGGCATTGATTTTGATGTATCAAAGTCATATATGGAAGTTTTGAGAGACAAGTATCACTATGAAGAATTTAAATCATATAACAGTCAGAAAGGGAAAAAGCTTGATTACGAAACTAAACGGGGGGGGGTACTACGCCCCATTGCTCCAAATGAAAATCAAACGATTTATGATATGCTACAGGGCATTGATAGAAGAGAAAATGATTTTACAAATGATGTGAAAGATATGCCCTATGAGGAATTCCCGGAATGGTGCAAATTGCAGTATGAGTATGCAAATGGAAGGTTGCTTCCGGCCGGGTATGTGCCACAAAGTATTTATTGGCTGTATATTGATGGAGAACCTGTAGGTGTTGGAAAAATACGTTGGAAACTTACAGAAACCTCACGAGAAGCAGGCGGTAATATTGGATATGCGATTTCAAGACAGTATCGCGGACATGGATATGGAACAATACTGTTAAAGTCACTTATTGATATTGCAAAATCTGGAAATTGTCCGGAGCTTTTGGCTACTGTGAAAAAATATAATTACGCATCAAAACGTGTGATGGAAAAATGTAGTGGAGAACTGGTAAGAGAAACAGACGAGCGTTGGTATTATAGGCTTGGATAAAATAAACGAAAGGGGGAGAAACAGTGGTCAAAGTAATTACCTATGGAACATACGATATGTTGCATAGAGGACATATTAGACTTCTTGAAAGAGCAAAAGCATTGGGTGATTATCTTATTGTTGGTGTCACAGCTGATGATTTTGATAAAACTCGAGGAAAGATTAATGTACAGCAATCTTTGATGGAGAGAATAGATGGAGTAAAGTCCACAGGATTGGCTGATGAAATTATTGTTGAGGAATATGAAGGGCAAAAAATAGATGACATCAAAAAGTATGATGTTGACATTTTTACGGTTGGCTCTGACTGGAAGGGTAAATTTGATTATCTGAATGAATATTGCAAAGTTGTCTATTTGGAAAGAACACAAGGTGTATCAAGTACAGAAATTAGAGAACAGAAGAGACAGCTTCGCATGGGACTGGTTGGTGAATCGAAATATTTGTGTAAATTACTCAAAGAGAGCACATATGTAAATGGATTGAGTATAGAGGCAATTTATTCTGATTCATTGGATGATGTGCCGGCTGAACTTAAAAAACTAAAGACGGTAACGGACAATTTAGATGTTTTTATAAATGCAGTTGATGCAGTTTATATTAGATCTTTTCCTACAAAACATTATGAGCAGATAAAAAAAGTATTAAATGCAGGAAAACATGTCTTATGTGAATCTCCTATTACACTAGATAAGCAGCAGTGTAAAGAACTCTTTGAATTGGCACAAGCAAAAGGCTGCATTCTGATGGAGGCAATAAAAACTGCGTATAATACAGCATTTTCACGTCTTGTACTGTTGGCTAAAAGTGGAAAAATTGGAGATATTGTATCCGTTGATGCTACCTGTACAAGTTTAAAGGAACTTGCGGCAAATGAAGTTGAAAAACTTACCGTATGGAACAGTGCATTTGACTGGGGACCTACAGCTATGTTGCCGGTCTTTGAAATTTTAGGTACAAACTATAAACTTAAAAGGATTGTAACACATTACATTGATAAAGAAAGAAATTTTGATGATTTTACAAAAATGGATTTCACATATGATAATGCGGTTGCATCAATTAAGGTTGGAATGGGAGTGAAGTCAGAAGGAGAACTGATTGTATCGGGTACCAAAGGATATATTTATGTTCCAGCTCCGTGGTGGAAAACAGACTATTTTGAACTACGTTATGAAAATGCAGCGGATAATCGGCGATATTTCTACCAGTTGGATGGGGAAGGAATTCGGTATGAATTAGTCGCTTTTGTACGAGCAATTGATAATGGCCGTATGGCACGATATATCGAAGAATATGTTTCTGAAGCGATTTCTTCGATTGTAAGTGATTTTCATAATGGTATAGATGTTATTGCAATTAAAAATTGAGGAGGATATAAAAATGTATTATTTGGATAGTAGGGTAGAAAATCTGTATAGAATTTTTGATCAGAATGCAAGGAAGGATTATCTTCGATTAGATTTGAATGAGAATCCTGGTGGTCTTCCGCAGGAGTTTATTGATGATGTTCTTAAAAATGTTACACCGCAGTTTGTTGCACAGTATCCGGAAACGTTACATTTCACTGAAGTTCTGGCGAATCATCTCGGAACGGACATTTCTCATATTTGCCTGACAAATGGTTCGGCAGAGGGCATCCGTTACATCATTCAGGCGTTTACCTCAGTAAATGGACGTATTGTCGGTGTTGTACCATCCTATTTTATGTTCCAGGTTTACTCTGAAATGTATGGACGTAATTTTGTAAAGGTTCCGTATAAAGAAGACCTAAGTATGGATGTTAACGATATTATTCGTGAAATGACGGATGATACACAGCTCTTAATTCTTTTGAACCCAAACAACCCGATGGGAAATGTATATTCGGATGATGAATTTGAATCTATTATGAAGGTTGCAAGACAAAAGCAGATTACAGTATTGGTTGATGAGGCCTATCATTATTTTTATCCGAAGACATTTATTAAATATGCGTTGACAGAGGATCATGTGTTTATCACAAGAACATTCTCCAAGCTGTTCTCTATGGCTGGTTGCCGTCTGGGATACGTTGTTGGCTGGTCAGATGGCGTTAAAATGGTACAGAAGATGTGTACACCACATAACACGAACGCATTTGCTATGATGTTTGCAGAAAAAGTATTGACAACGCCAGGAATGCTTGATTCTCTGATTACAAATTTTAACGGTGGAAGAAAGTATCTTGTTGATTCCTTGGATATAAATGGGTATCGCCATAAGGGCGAAGCCGGTAACTTCATTTTTATTGAGCCTAAGACGGATGCACAGACTATCGTAGATAGAATGAAAACAGAAAAGAAAATCTTGATTAAGGCTTATCCGAATGTTGGTGAGTTTGGTAATTGTTTGCGCGTGTCAATTGGTGAAGAAAAGTATATGAAGCAATTTATGGATGCATTGCTTGAAATTGATCAATAAAGTTGTAGAAGTGAGCTCCCGGGCAATGCCATTTAGCTAGATGTTCGAGAAAACGTTCGATTTGTAATTGAGTTTTTTCAAAAGTACCAAAAAAGCTATTTATGAGGCAAAGCAGCAAAAAAAGAGTATACGAAATAAACGGATTAAAAGAATAAAAATAGTCCGCAACATAGAGGATATTCGGTTAAAAAGGCTTATCGAAAAGCAAAGTGAACTGCACCAATACCGCGTAAAGGGCGTGAAAATTGGCGCAGTTCTTCCTTTACAGCATGAACGTATTTAATCATCAGGTGAATGATATCTTTTTCTGTTCTTGAATCACGCCAAAAATATTTTCTTGCAATTCTTAAAGCAGAAGAAAAATCAACCTGATAATGGTACTTATTTTGAGATTGGTGTTGTTGTTCTATTTCAAGTTGCTGTTTTTGCTTTTCAAGGGCAGCTTCATTGGCAAGAAAAATGCCGAAATTATAGAGAATGAGATTGCCATAAATTTCCTGCTTTAAAAAATCAGGCTTTTTGCTGTGCAGGTAAAGAAGTCCATTAACATGCTTTAAATAACGAAAAGAAGTTTCAATGCCCCAGCGTAAGCGATAGCAGGTTTTAATATCGTTTATATCAAACGAAAACGGAAGATTTGGGTGAAAGGGTACCAGGCACCGGTAAGAGAGAATGAAGGGGGCAGACCTCAGGAAGAGGAAATACAGTATGATCTGACCACCTTATAAATTTCTTATAGTTTATTGGAAAAGGGGAAGATAAAAAATAGATCGAAAAACAGGAATTTTATAACAAGTAAAAATATATTAAGGAAAGTGGAGAGCATGGGATACGAAATAGAATTTAAATTAATTAATATAAAAAATATGAATAAAATTCAACATGTTGAGGAAGTAGATGAGTCTCTTTTTGGAGAACTCATAAAAGTAAAGCACATAAGCGATATTTCAAATGAATATTATGAATCAATAATGCAATATGTGTCTTTTAGTATTGCATGTGAGGCAAAATATATTGGATGTACTAATAGAATTGGACATTTTGAATTTGAAATCATCAAGGAAAGTATTAAATATGTTGTTGTTTTTCAACATGATACATATGAAAATAATTTTCAGTTAACAGTAAAAATTGGATATAAAAATTTGAATGATAAAGAAAAAATGAAGGGAAAATACGATGAATTTTTAGAAAAACTAAAATTGTATATAAAAAATAATATAATTAAAGATTGGGAAAAATGCATTTGGATAAGTGATACACAATCTTTGTGGTTGGCAGAGGAGGTATATACTGAAATTTATAGAGCAGAAAATGAACTTCGAGCTTTTGTCAGCAAGGTGATGATTGATAGCTTTGGTGCTGAATGGTATGATAGGCCAGAATTTACAAAAATGAAAGCAAGTATAGAATTAAACGCCAATGATATTAAAAAAAATGTGCCAAGTTTTGCGAATATCGATATAAGTCTTTATACAATAACGTTAGAGGGGTTAATGACAACTATAAAGTCGGATATTTATACTGAAAAAATGGAAGGTGATGAAAATACTCAAAGGGAGATTAAAGAGAAAATTTTTTCAACTACGCAATTAGATAAAATGCAATCAACCTTGGATTTTTTAAAATCAAAATATAAAAAGCAATTTAATATATGGAATAAATTTTTTGAACACTTTATTGATGAGCCTAGTGATTTTCAAAACATATTAAACAAATTTATTACAAATAGAAATCATGTAGCTCATAATAAGTTACTAGATTTATTTACTAAAAATAAAATGTTAGATGAAACAAAAAAATTTAGAGAATATATAAGGAATGCTATAGAAAATTTTGATAAAGAAAAAATTTCAATGGAAGTTGAAGAAACATTACAAGCTATAGATGAGCAGAAGGAAGCTGCTAAAGATGAAGAAAGAATGAATTTAGAAATAATTGAATCGGAATCAGGTGTGGAAATTAAAAATAAAGATGAAATTTTAAAAGTTTTTCAAAAAATTATAAGTAGTGACTTAGAAATTGTGTGCCTACAACCGTATTCTGTTGAAAAAATGAAGTTACAGGATATTAATAAAGAACAACTTCTAATGAAAATATCCTTTGAACAAAAAAATTTATTAGAAATTTTTGGATATGTTATAATTGATGATTCAGAAGGTGCAAGTAGCATATTAAAATTAGTTGCTAAAGGAATAAATAATAAAGATATAGGGGAGGCAAGTATTGAGTATATTAATGGGGAAGCCGAATATAATGTAGAGCAAGGTTGCTATATGCCGGTTACTAAAGAAGAATTAAATATTGAAGGAGTACAAAGTATAATCAGATCTATAGAAGAATATTTGGTAGACTGTAAATGGTAATGCATCTAGCAATGCCATTTAGCTAGATGTTCGAGAAAATGTTCGATTTGTAATTGTTTTTTTCAAAAGTACCAAAAAAGCTATTTATGAGGCAAAGCAGCAAAAAAAAGAGTATACGAAATAAACGGATTAAAAGAATAAAAATAGTCCGCAACA